>CEWA01012469.1_pt1 | contig 42596 bp, 42 predicted proteins | sample 530361 | NCBI WGS metagenome assembly CEWA01 (sample SAMEA2620000, study PRJEB7988) | marine metagenome | biome: marine biome (ENVO:00000447); feature: surface water layer (ENVO:00002042); material: "saline water (ENVO:00002010), including plankton (ENVO:xxxxxxxx)" | depth 5 m
TACACTTTGCCGCCCGAATTCAAGAGCTTGTATAATGTAAAAGACAGCAAAGCAAAAAATTTTTTATTGAGTTTTAATCTACTATTACTTAAATACACCAGACCTTTACTGCCGCCATTTTTTAGATTGATAGCACCAGCAAGGTGGGCTAGACAAAGATTAACAAGAAAACCAAATTTACAATTTAAAGATAAAGCTAAGTTTTAAATTATAATTCGTACATGGATAATAATTCGAATTGGTCTGAAATATCTAAAGACATAAGTAATGCCAAAGATAAAATTAAGAGCAAGATAGATGCCGAAATTAACAATGAAGATTTAAAAGAATCACTAAATAATACTTTAATTGAAATAAAGAATTTGTTTTATGACATCATTAAGACAGTAGATGAAACTATACAAGATGAAGAAATTAGACAAGAATCCAAAGAAGTGTTAAAAAAAATAAATAATGAATTAGTAGACGTATTAAATTTTAAAAAAGTAGGAAAACCCCATACTGGTCATCAAGAAGAAGAGTAGAATTTTTTCTTACTTCTATTGTAAATAATTCCAAGAATTGAAAGCATTGACAGGTAAACGAAATTGTTGTTAACTTTGGGTGTTCTGTCGGTCAGAAAAAATCCATTGTTTAGATAATACCCTCCTTCAACATAGTGAATGCATTCAGCGAAACCATTAACAGTAACTGGATTTCCACTTTCATCAATTAAATTCTTTGGAGTATAATTTTCGTCTGGTTGAAATATTAAATATCCCTCTTGATGCAATTCTGGAAGGTTGTAGTTTTCTAAAGCTCCACAAACCGCTAACTCTTTATCTAAACATTGAATATCTGCAGAAAACAAAGTATTGAAATATGGTTTAACATAATTACAAGAAATTGTTGATGGAATTTTATCTAGAATAATGGCTTGAGAATTTTCAGTATAATTTTTTGGAAAACCAAATATGAACAAAAACAACAGAATGAGTGCGATTGATTTTGTATAATTCATCCAGAAGCTTTTACTTTTTAAAATATCTAATAAAATAAAAATAAATGAGATAGCTATTAGGAAAAAATAGTAGTGTGTTTTTAAAGTATCTCCTTTTTCTGGATTAAAATGGAGTCCAAATACTCCAATTGCCGTAAGGGTCAAAACAGCTATACCAACCAAATAAATTAATTTAAATCTATTAAGTTTCCAGAATGAACCTATGACAAAAAATAATGATAAAACTACTGAAAAATTTCTTCTAGGGTTCGGAAGGAAATCGAATAGATTAGCTCTATCTAAAATAAAAATACTTCTTGGGTGTTCCCAATAGCGATTGAAATAATCATTAAATAAATCTATTAAAGTAATTCCAATTAGAGAATTTGCATGAGTATTTCTATATGGGTCTATATATAAATCAACAAAATTTAAATTATACAGAAAACTTGGACTCGCTTTAAATAAATAAGAACTTTGTTCTTCATGGGTAAAAAAACTAATAGTATTTACTGACACATTTTCTGAGTAAAGAAAATAAAAAGACAACAAAAATATTATTCCCGGAAAAATAAGGTTTTTTGTTTTAAAGTAATTTATTTTAGAAAAATATAAAAGACATAATGATACAAAAGTAATTAAGGCTACAGTACCTTTACTAGTGGCAATGATAGAAAGTAGTAAAGATGCATATGCTAGAGAAAAATAGTTTTGTTTTTCTATGTAGTTGTCAATAGCAAGAATTATCCATGGTAAAAATGCAAAAGCAATAATTTCAGGTTTCATGATTAATCTTCCACCAAACAAAGGAGGAAAGAAGTTTAAAACTGAAAATACAAGAAATATTTTTTCCCAAGAAACATTTCTTGCTCGCATTAAGTAAATCAATCCTAAAAGTCCAATTATGTAGAATATAAAATTGCCAAACTGGATTGCAGTGCTATAAATATATTCCCAATTTTCAGGTACATAAAAATTATGAGAAAATTTAATAAAAATAGACATTACCCAAAAGTAAAATAATCCCTGTTCTCTGGTAGGCGTTTCTATCTCTCCCATAAAATATTCAATATATCTAAAATATCTATAAAAATCCGTACCATCAATTGAGTTATAGAATATCTCTCCAATGCTGTGGGATAAAATCAATGTGAATATAAATGTAACTAGTGCAAGACCTCTGTAAAAGAAAGATTGTCTTCTACCTGTTGTCATTTTTCACATTGTAAATTTAAACTTATATGTATGCCAGAATCTTTTTGCATATGTGGATAATAAGCCTGTGAGTGATCGTCAAAATCTTTATAATCTTTAAAAAAATCTTTCCAGTCCCAAATCTTGATATTTTTAAATCCAACTTCTTTAAGTAAAATATTAAGAGAGTCCTCATCATAAACAGTTTTATGATAAATAAATTCTTGGTTTCCAATATCCCATTTCCCATAAAGGGGGCCAATTATTGAAGAGAGATCCTTGCTTGATTGATAAACCTCTACTAGTTTTAAAAAATTTGGAACGGCTAATCTTAATATTCCACCTGGTTTCAAAACTCTTTTCCATTCTTTAAGCACAGTTGTTACATAGCTTCTATCAAAATATTCAAGAACGTGAGATGCATAAATTTCATCTACTTCTTCACTTTTAAAAATGGATAAATCGTCAACAGGAATCTTATAGTCAATATGATCAAAATCTGCAATATCTACGTGAATATATCCCTTTAGGTATCTTTTGCCACAACCTAAATGTAGTTTCATAATTTTTTCCAAATAGATAATATACCAAGAAGTATTTTAAAGCCATCTGTAAAAGCATTGACTTTAGTTACACCGGCGTACCGTTCTCGTTCTTCACTTAAAATTTCAACATACTCTAATTTCATCTGATGAACTTTTACAGGTAACTCAAGGCATAAAGTAAAGTCGTCAGATTCTAAATCTAAATTTTCTAATATATTTTTCTTGAACATTGGATAAAAAAACAATGCATCTGTAATTTTGGGTCCGAATAAAATCTTTACTATCAGAGTAAAGATTTTATTACCAAATGCTCTTATGGGTGTATCGTCTGGACTTTTAGCGCCATCTTTGTATCTTGAACAAAAAACCGCATCATTGGTTTCAATTAAATTTCTCATTTCTAGAAGAGCTTTAGGATTATAAGAACCATCTCCATCCATATATGTAACAAAAGGAAGAGAACTAAAATCTATTCCTTCCTTAACAGCACTTCCCCATCCTTTTTTACTTTGTGTTATAAATTTTATGCCATATTCTTCAACAATTTCCTTTGTATTATCAGAGGAATTTCCATCGACTATTATTATTTCCCCTAGCTCATATTGTCTTAATTCGTCTAAGACATATTTAATAGATTCTTCTTCGTTAAATGTTGCTATAACCAAAGATACGTCTTTTAAAGATTGCTGATTAATTGGATTATTCATATTAAATACTCACGGTTAATTAAAAAATTTATTTACGGTTGTTACAATTTTTTCTAAATCTTCCTCACTAAGTGTAGTTGAGGAAGGCAGCCAAAGAATTCTTTGAGCTTTATTAATTGAATTCTCTAAGGATTTTTTTTCCACATTTACTAAATAATTCTGAAGACTTAATGGAGGATAACAAAATCTTGACTCTATGGAGTGTTGTTCCAGATAGTTAGATAACTCATTGCACTCTTCTTCGCTGGATAATATTATATCTATGAACCATGGTGTTTCATGTTCTTTAAATTCAATCATTTCAACATTTTCTAAATTTTTGAAAAAATAATTAAACAAATGTTTCTTTTTTTGAATTAATGAATCTAATCTTGATAATTGCGATAAGCCTAGAGCTGATTGCAAATCAGTAATTTTAAAATTGAGACCAAAGCCTGCATGCCAATCGCTTTTGTCCTTCTCTCTATTAAATGTTTTTAAATTAATGAGCTCATCGTAAGTATCACTGTTGTCAGTTAAGACCATGCCTCCTTGGCCCATAGTGATAATCTTATGTGGTGTGAATGAAAATACACTTGTGTCCCCTAGAGAACCACAATTCTTATCAGAGTATTGAGATCCAAGTGCATGTGCAGAATCTTCAATTAATAAAATTTCATTTTCTTTACAAAACTTTTCAATTTCTAAACCATCCCCTGTTCTGCCATTCAATGGAACAAAAATTACAGCATCTATATTTGATTGTTCTTTGAGTGAATTAAATGACATTGTTAAGGTTGAGTCGACGTCTACTAATACTGGAATTGCGTCAGCCCAAATTACAGCATTGATAGTCGCAATCATTGTAATATTTGGTATTGCCACTCTTTTTCCTTTTGTGATTCCATTCGAAATCAAAGAGAGATATATTGCAATTGTTCCATTTGGAACTGCTACTGAGAATTTTCTTTTGACAATGTTAGATATTTGATCTTCTAGACTTCCTGTAATCTTATGCTCAGTAATCCATGAACCACTATCTAAATATTTTGTAACTTCTTCTATATCTTTTGAAGTAATTTCTGGTTCAATTTGGTTAATTTTTTCGGACATTTATCCTAGTCCTGTCTTTATCTGGTCCAAAATATGGCCCATTCTTAACTTCGATAACTTTTGTTTTTTCCAAAATTTCATATTCATGCACTCCTTCATATTGGACAATCATTTGTCCTTTATTAATTATTGCAGTGTGAACTTCTGAACCATCTTCAGTGAATAGATTACATTTTATTTTTCCTTCTAATACAATCACAACTTCCTGAGTGCGATAAGAATTTCTCTCGAAATAATTGTGATAGTGAGCATCTAAAATTTTATTTTTGTCATAATTCCAAGTTCCTACTTGAATAAATGAATCATCGTTTGTTAAGAAACTTAATCCTTCTTCAATTTCATCAAAATTATGTATAGAGGCAAAATGCCTGTTTTCAAAAATTATCTCATTACTCATATTTTTTATAATTCTTATTGTACCAATCAACTGTGTTGCTAATGCCTGTTCTTAGTTCGGTATTAATTTCCCACTGAAGTATTTCTTTTCCCTTTGTTCCATCTACTTTTTTTTCTAATACACCATCAGGTTTAGATTGATTGTAATTAAATTCACCTTCCCAACCAACCTCAAGTTTAATTATTTCGGCTAGTTCTTTAATTGATATTCCTTTCTCAACTCCAACATTAAATAGATGATGTCCATCAGGAATGTTTATTGATTTTATGAGTGACTTAGCCCCGTCTTCAATGTATAACCATTCTCGTATCGGTTTTCCAGTACCCCAGATTTCTACTGTATTTAGATTATTTATCTTTGCATCACAAATTTTTTTAATAATTGCACCTAGAGCATGAGATCTTTCAGCATAAAAATGATCACCTGGTCCATACATATTTGACAAAACTACATTTGCTGAAGAAAAAGAGTACTGATCAAAATAAGCTTGACCTAATTGTATGAAAAGTCTTTTTGACAATGCATAGTTAAACACTGATTTGTCTGGAGGCCCGTTAAATATATTTTCTTCTTTATATGTGGTAAATTTAGCTGGGTACGCACAGTTTGATATTGGATTAATTAATTTTTTAATGCCATTTTCAGATGACGCCTTGTAAATATTCATTGCCATTAATGAATTTTTTGAAAGCATTTCAACAGGATATTTGTAACCATAAGATATCCCACCAACAAATGCTGCACAATTTATAACTATGTCTGGTGATTTATCTTTTAAATAGCTGTTTATCTGAGAAAATTCAGTCACATCACAATCTTTTTTACCTGAAATTTCTAAGGTTTCAAAATTTGAAAGATCTTTTTGTAAAAGCTTGTTAACCCAACTTCCAAGAAACCCATTAGTACCTATTGTTAGAATTTTCATAAATATTATTAAGTAATTGGATGTTCCCATGTTGGAAGGATTAATCCTTCTTTTATTAACGAGTAATCTTTTTTTGCTTCAACAATATCGTGCTCAACCATTATTTTAACAAGTTCATTAAAATCGACTTCTGGTTTCCAGCCAAGATTCTCTCGAGCTTTAGTTGAATCTCCAAGTAAATATTCTACTTCATTAGGCCTAAAGTATTTTTCAGATGTTATTACATAGTCTTCCCAATTTAAATCGACATATTTAAATGCTGCCTCAGCAAATTCTCGAACTGTTTTGGTTTGACCTGTAGCTAATACCCAGTCATCTGGAATATCATTCTGCATCATCATCCATATTCCCTTAACATAATCTTTTGCAAAACCCCAGTCTCTACTCGCATCTAAATTTCCAAGTGTTAATTTGCTTTGTAGTCCTGCTGATATTCTTCCAACAGCTCTGGATATTTTTCTAGTAACAAAAGTTTCTCCTCTAAGAGGGGATTCGTGGTTAAAAAGAATTCCATTAACACCAAAAATATCATAAGAATCTCTGTATATTTTGGTAATTTCATGTGCAAACACTTTAGATGCTGCGTATGGACTTTTTGGATCAAACTTTGAATCTTCATTAAGTAGTTCCTTTGAAGATCCACCATACATTTCAGAAGAGGATGCTTGATAAAATTTTATTTGTTTATCAGCATTTCTTACAGCTTCTAATAATGATATTGAGCCAAGAGTACCTACCTGAGTAGTAAATATGGGATTACTAAAAGAAACTGCAACATGAGACTGGGCAGCTAAATTGTATACTTCATCTGGTTGAATATTCAATATAAGATTTGTTAAGGATGATGAATCTAGTAAATCTGAGTAGTGAAGTTTAAATTTTTCAGTGTCTGAATATTTTGCAATTAAATCATCAATCCTGACTGTGTTTATAGAGGATGACCTCCTAACGGTGCCATGAACTTCATAACCTTTAGACAATAAAAACTCTGATAAATATGCACCATCTTGTCCTGAAACTCCTGTTATAAATGCTTTCATATTCACTTAGTTTACATATCTTAATTTATTTTCAATTAAATTAAGTAGTTTAAATTATTTTTGGTATTCAATTATTGCTACTTCATTTAAGAAATTTATTGACACTATGTTCCAGTCATTTTTTTGAAATGCATCCAAATAAGGAATGAGTTGGTGATCTCTTATATGAACACCGACTAAATTTATTTTTTCTCCTTTAAATTCGGATAAAAATTTTAAGTTTTTCTCAAGACACTCTCTTCCATCATCTTGACCTAAATATCTGGTACAAGCAATGTGGATATTATTTTTTTCAAAAATCGGAATGTGATAACCTTCAGTTCCCATTCCTATATCAAAGTAATCAATATCTTCTAATACAGAATTGCTTGATGAGTACAAAGCAATTGTTTGCACACCCCCATGATAAATTAATATATCATGGTCAAAGTTATCAATTTGATTAATAACATCTTTAAACTTTTCATTATCAAAAGGCCTTGTTGTTTGTTCATAGTTTGGAGACTGCAAATTCAAAAATAACAATAAAACTAAGGGTATAAAAGCTAACTCATTTATATAAGTTTTTTTAAAAATAGAGACTAAATAAGTAAAACCCTTTGCAAAGAAGATACAAAATATAGGTAATAGATATATGGAAGTTCTAAATCCTCCAAATGGCCATAATTTAAAAATCGCGGCTACTAAGTTTATAAACATTGCTATAGAAGACAGATAAAAAAATTCTTTATTGTTTTTGAATATAAATACACTGCCAATCAAAAACAAGGCTATAGATATAGACATGGACATGTTAAAAAAACCCAAATCTAATTTATTTGACTCTCCAAAGAATCTAATAAATGAGTAGCCAATCCATCTAAAAAATAAATATAAACCTCCTTCAGTTGGGGCATAATAAGCAACTACAAAATTTTGCATGCTTCCATTTCTCCATCTAATTAATTGAATCGCACTTAGTGTTATTCCAGGCAAACAATAAAAAATATTTATTAACGATTGATAGTTTTTTTCCCTGAGATATTTAAAAAAAATAAATGTTAAGACAGAAGCAATTAAAGGCCAAGCAGAAACTGAAATGAGTATTAATAATCCAAGCGTAAGAAAATAATTTTTCTTAGGAGATAATAGAATTTTATAAAATAAATAAATTGTAATAATACTTATTGCAACATCAGTTGTATAAGGCTTTGTTCTTACACCATACTGTATAAACATCGGAGAAGCTATTACCAGTAAAAAAGTGATGGTCTTTTCAATATCGCTTAAGAACTTTTTAGGGATAATAAATATTAATAAAGCTAGCAAATTTGAATAAATTAAAAAAAATAATATCGTTCCTTCAGTTGAATAATTCGATAATTTAAATACAGTCTGTGCAAATAATGAAAACCCTGGATGAGATAGTGCACAGCATCTTAAGCTATCAAACATAGAGTCATACCTTGCGCCTAATAATAGCCAAGAGTCGTCTCCATAAAAATATTTTTGAGTATTTAAATTATTTATTAACTTAATCAAAAATAATAAGAAAAATGCAGGGACATATATTTTTTTATTAAATAATTTTTCCATTTTAAATTCATTAAGTTTCATAATTAAGTTGGGCTAATATAATTTACTAACTAAGGTTACTGAATTTTATATCTTTAGACAATAATTGATTCTTTATCTAAAATATTTAAATTGTTTTAATATTTAAAAATTAAGTGATTCTAGATCTAGCAAAAATATTTGACCGGTGTATGTTGAAATAATTATATTTCCATGCTTGTCATTCTTTACAACAACTGGAGCACTAGAAATTGATGTGGACTGTGTACGAAAAACTTTTTCTCCAGATTTATTAATTATAAAAATTTCAAACGTACATTGGTCTAGAAAAAAGAAATACTCATTCCAGCCAGGAAGTGAATTAGATTTATGAATTGCACCGCCAATATTTGCGCATCTATTATCCACAGAAGCATGAGAATATATTGGCTTAACTTCATAATCCCAAAATTTGCCAATTTCATCTTTGGCATAATAAAACTCCCCTTCTTTGTGTGGCCAGCCATAAAACTTTGGCTCGAGTGAATTTAAATCAATAAAATTAATTTCTTCAACCTTGTTTAATCCAACGTCTGGAGCAAAAATATACCCATCACCTATTGCAAACCCCCAGGGATTTCTAAAACCAAGGGCTAAAATATGTTCAATCTCAAATTTGCTTTTAATACCTGGAGTAGACAATACTGATTCAGGTCTAACATCTCCACCAATTGGAGAGAATATTTCAGGGTTGTACACAGGCGTATTTGCAGGAATAACCTCAAAAGACTCGGTTAAAGAAAACATTATTAATTTTCCAGAATATAGGTCTGTTCTTAATGATGTTTCATTAAGTGCATACAATGAATCTTGATCGCCTACGCAAAAAACCCATGTGTTTTCATTAAATCTTTCAATATTTCCGCAATTTAGCCAGTCTAGATTGCTATTTTGAGGAGAAAGAAAAAGTTCTTTTTCTTTTTTTGTTTCATCAAGATTGTAATCATAACTAAAAATTGAGATAGAAACTCTTATTTCTTTGTCTGTGTATCCTGCAAGAAAATAAAGTTTATTATCTTCAAATTTTATGGGATTGATTGAAAGTAATCCAGTTTCCCAATTTTCTGTTGTACCAATATAACTGCTCAAATCTATAAGAGAAATTATTTCTTTCGATTCTGGATCAAGAGTATAAATTGTTGATTTTTGGTGACCCACAAAAAAATATGTCTCCATGTCACTGAAATAATCAATATCAGTTATGTAATCACCAAAGCTACTGAAATCAAAAAGTAAGTTTGCTTCAACAGGGCCTAAATCACTAGTTCTATCATACTCACTTGGCACTTCTTTTCTGCTTTGAGTGTTTAAATCTGTTTTACCTACAATTAAGTCAATATAAGAAGTATTGATATCGATTATCGCTCCTTGTGCCATGCTTGCACCCCATACTCTACCGGCACATTCGGCTGGACCAGCTTGATAAATAATATTGATTTCAAACTCTAGATTGTTTGATTCTCTTAATGCTTGTAGCTCTTGTATTGCCTCGGTTTCAGAATAAATACACTCCCCATTGAATACTGGCAAATTAAAACTGCCTGTTTGAGAGTCGTCAAAATTGCTATTCTCTAAATCATTACTTTCAAAATTTTTGTCCACTTCAACTTCTTTGTTGTCAACCATATTTAACGGTTCTACAGAGCTTTCTAAATCAGTTGTTTCATTCGTTCCACATGTAAGAAATAACAAAAATATTATTAAATAAACTTTTCTCATCTAACTAGATTTTAATTTAAATTTTTTTAATCCATAAATTTTAAAAATGGTTTATTTATCAGCGACTAAAACTATCTTCTCTACATCTTTATTTATAAAAGCACCTTGAGGCAAATTTGTACCAATTACTTTACCAGCACAATTAAGAGAAGAATCCTCATAAATTATTTCAATTTCAAATGAAAAATTGTTAGTTTTTCTTTCCTCAATTAAAATATTTTCAGCTTCATTAATAGTAAATTCACAAAAAGAATTAAATGCTGGTAAATTGAATCCTATCTGTTCTGGTACCTTAAATATCGAATAATCTCCATTTGGAAAAAACAACTCTCCGCATTTTGTAAGATTATTTTCTCGGCCAATAAAGTATTCTAAATTCGTTTCAAAAAACAAGCTGCATTCGCCTTGAAAAAATCGTCCTCGTAACTCAAGTTTTTCATACCATTCTGGAAAGTTGGAAAGACTATTCGTAATGTATTTTTGTGAAACAAAAGTGGGTATCCCAGTTCTTAATTCAATTCCCCCTGTATAAAGTTCCTTACTAGGTTCAATTAAAATAAATTCTGGATTTAGCTCTTTAAGAATTTTCTCAGTCTTTTGAACTTGCTCATCTATTGTGTTGTATTTAGTAGCTTGAGATAAGTGAATATTTATCAAGCAAAATAGAATTAATGATGAGAAAATTATAACTTTGCTTATTTCAAGATTATCTTTTAAATTTTTTATGAGTATACAAAGAATAATTAAGTAAAAAACAGTATCGTGTCTAAATAAGAATAGACTTGATAGGTTCCCAGGATTACTAAGTTTTGAGTCAAAATAATGCAAAATAATTGATAATGGAAAGTAAATTATAAAGAAAATAAGAAAATAATTTAATTTTTTATTTTTTTCAACCCTAACTAGATAAAGAGTAACAAAAATAAAAACAAAAATATTTGTAAAACCATTTGCCCAATTCCTGATCAAAAAGTCATTAAAAATTATTCCATCCACCTCGAATGGTGCCACATGAAAGGCTTGAAAAATAAATGCATATACCCAACTACTAGGCTTGTTGAAAGCATAAACAATCTCATTACTACCAAATAAAAACTCATAGCCAGTTGGGATTAATACAGGAAGTGAACTGATTGTTATAATATTAAAAAATTTTATAAAATCCTTATTTTTACGAAATAATTCAAAAACTGTTACAAAACCAAACCAAAATATACCAATTTGAATATGTGTATATATTGAGAGAATTGTATAAAAAGAAAATTTCTTAAAATTATTTTCATTCCAATAAGATAAAGCAATAATTGAGAATGATACTGCAAACCTGTCCTCCTCAAATATTCCAATTATTTCGTTTCCACCAATTAAGTCTTGGTTAATCACAAAGATTGAAATTACAAAAATTTGTTGTACAAAATTTAAATTTAGCGATTTAAAAATTCGATAAATTGCGTAAGAAACTATAAATATCGAAAAAGATTTAATTAAAACGTATCCTACTTCAATCCCAAATAGATTAACTATGCCTCCACTAGTTAAGTCATAAAGAAAAGTTCTTATCGAATTAGGTGTCATAAATGCACTATTGTCATCTCTGCCTGAAAATAAACCGAAATAACCCCTTGAGACTTTAAACCACTCACTAGGAGCCCAGCCAGAAGTAAAAGGAGGGGTCTTAACAAATACAAATCCTAAAATTATTAAATAATTTATATAGTTTTTGACATTAATTTCACTATTTTTTGATTTGCTCAATGAGATGTTGAAGTAAAACAAAGTTAACAAAACTAAATAAACGACATAAAGGTACTTGTTTTGTGTCCAGCTTTTAAAGATATCAAAAAGATGATACAAAACTATAAATAAAAAATACCTGGTAATTTCTCCATATTTTTTGGAGTAAAAAAATGTTAAAAAGTAGAAAACAATTGAAACATATAATAAAAATCCTGGATTTTCAAATTGTATATTTTGATAACCTCCAAATACATACTGTTTTACAACATTAAACAAACTTTCTGGTCTGTAATTATATAAAAAATAGAAGAAAAGCAATATTGGAATGATTAAATGATATCTCGTTTTGTTAAAAGTAAGTTTTTGTAGACTTTTCACTTTTTAAATTTTAACATTATTGATTAGAATCTTTCACAAAGATCACACATTAGTCTCAGTAGATGATTAGCAATTTTAATGTCAACATATTAACATCAACAAAATAATGAAAAATACAAAAATTAACAAATTTTCATTATTTCTATTATCAATTTTTTTATTATTTAGTTACATTTATACACAACAATGTATTGACATTGTGTTTCTAGAATATTTAAAGCAATATTTTTTTGATTTTGGAAAATCAGAAAGTGTTAGTTATCAAGTACAATTTGTAAATGAAGGAACTCAAAATAGACATTGTTACTTTACACTAAAGGATAAATATTTTGACGTTTATGAAAATAAATATCTCTACTACACTTACTTTCCACGAACAGCAAGAATCATATTTAATCAATTCGTTATTTTTTTTATTACAAGTTTAGTTTTAATTAATAAAAATAAAATTTTTCAAAATTCAAAAAGAATTAATTTACAATTTTTACTAGTAGTTATTTTAGGTTTAATTATTTCAGTATTTTCTATAAATCTTACTATTAACTCTTTTGAATCCGATTTTATGCTTTATTTGTTTATATTTTTTTCAATTTTGAAATGCTATATTTTATTTCAATACCTACAACACAATAGCTTTCATCTTAAACTGTTATTACTCAGTTGCTTCCCTTTTATTAGTACAGGTTTTGGGATTCCATGGTTTTTTGATTTTTTTATCTATTACATACTTTTTTCTATAACTAACATAAATAAATACAAAAAAGAAAAAATTCTTCTATTAGTTATCTTCTCCTTGGCTTTATCTTTAATTTATCCAGCAATAAATACTCCAAGTATTGAAATGCAAATTGCTGATGGAAAATTTCAATTTGAGGAAACAAGTAATTTAAGCGAAATTACAAAAAAAAGGAATACTTTTTTAGAGATAGAAGATTTAGAACTTCTCAGTCAATCGCAATTTTATGAGCAAAATGACCAGGAGGTATTTAACTCATCTAGATACCTAAAAGGTATTAAATATCCTGGGAGATACATGTATTTAATTTCTATTTTTCCTGATATTCAATTCCACATCCCAGCATTGATTTGGTATTTATCTTTTGTAGTTTTATTTTTTAATATTTTTAGGCAACTCAAAACCAATAAATTAAATAATCTAGCATTTGAGATGGAAAGATCAGCAAAAATTTTAATATTTTATCAAATTTTTTCACTGTTACTTGGAATAAATACATACTTTAATTCCTTCTCAAATTTTTTATTTAGTCTAAGTAGGAATGCCGAATTAATAACTTTTGGAATAAATCAAACATGGAGAGGAATAGCAAGTCATTATGAAATGTTTTCAAATCTTCAAATAATATCATTATGTTATTTTTTGATAACTTACTTTGTTTCAAAAAAAAATATATATATATTATTCAGTCTTTTGTCAATTGTTACGACATTCCTATCACAATCAAGATGGAATACCCTTTTGGTTTTCTTACTTTTATTTGTTTTAATGATAAATTTTTATAAAAGGTTTTCTAAGCAAATTGTTATCCTAGTTTTATTTTCTATTTTCATAATTCAATACATACCTGTATTTGAAAGAGAGGAACCTTTTCTCATATATCGAGATGGAATCGAATCACAATATAAACATGACCAATTTTACTCACTAGGAATTATTGAGCCACTTACTGATAGGCTAAATAGAACACTTCCTTGGAAAATGTTTGCTTCGGGATATGAGGTAGATCCTATATCTTTAACTATTGGTCATGGGCCAGCTTCATATTTAAATATCGTAAAGAATGCAGAAACAATGATAACTTCAGGACCACATTCAAGTTTTCTCTTAATTTTAAATAAATTTGGTTTGGCAGGAATAATTGTTTCGTTAATTATTTCTTATACATTCATTAGAGAGTCATATAAAAAATTAAATACCAGAAATTTTATTAATTTGCTTCTATTTTCATTATTTATGGTTAGCTTAGATATTAAAACCGATACATTATTATTGATGGATGGTGTAGCGGTGTTTTTTTTCAATTTATTTACAATAAAACTTTTTCAAAAAACCCTAATTGAAAATACTCAAAAATAAGTCAATCTAAAAGTTAGTAGCTAATTTCAAAAACAATATTTGTACTTAAATACTTAAAGATTGTTTTTTCAAGAAAGATATTAAATTTGTGAAAATATTGAAACGGTATTGGTGCAATATAATATGTATTTTGTATTTTTAAATTTTGCGTTAGGATAATCTTTTGAAATTCATTAAGGTCTAAATATTCATTTTTTATTGGTATGTTTTCATCGAACCATACATGTTTTAAATTAGTAAATTTTTGTAAAATCTTTCTTAAAAAAAGTAAAAGCTTTAATTTGGAATTAAATGTAGATACAAAAAATTTTCCATCATTATTTAAATGTCTTTTTATATTTTTAATTGCATGTTTCAAATCATTTGAGTAACACAAAACATCTAAAGCGACTATAGTATCAAACTTTTTCGGGGTTAAATCAAAAGAATCTATATCTAAGCAAAGTGCTTTATGGTTATATTTTTTTTCAATAATTTTACACATTTGAGATGAAACATCTGAGAGAAGTATGGATGAATGCTCAGAGTGATAATTTAAAAGTTCTCCATTTGCTGAGCCTAGTTCAAATACTTTCCCTTTCAAAAAACGACTTATTAATTGATATCTTCTGTGTACAGTGTATTCAATTACATAGTCATCATAATTTTGTGCATATTTGTCGAAAATATTTGAATAATTAATTGATTGGTTCATAAATTAATTATTTATATTGAAAAAAATAATTACCAAATAATTTATATTCATCACTTTGAAGCAAGCAAACTTAAAATGCCATTGTCTAATTTAATAGTAGATCCATGCAGTATTTCAGAATAATTGTTAATCAAATCTATTGATAAATTTGCAACATCTGAGGTAGATAAAACTTTTCCACTTGGGAGTTTGTTTTGTAATTCTTTGAGTTGGTTCTCGCTAATACTGTTGAACAACATGGGAGAATCCATAGCACCTAAAATAATTTCAAATATGGAAAAATTATTTTTAAAGGTAGCTGTAAGGCCTTTTACAAGTCCAGATAAAGCAGACTTACTTGATGCATATAATATATTATCTTCAGTCGTAGCTTCAGCATGTACGGATGAAATTATACATACGCTTGAAGTTCTAGTAAAAAAATCTTTTAAAGTCATAGTTAATATATAAATTGACTTGGTATTTACTGAAAATAATTCATCAAAAGTCGAAGATAGGTTTTCGAAATCATTCTTCGGGTTTTTTTGTATTGCAGCACAATGTATAATCGATTTGATTTTATTATTTCCTACCATTTCTTTAATTTTTTTACAATCATCCTCTGATAAATTGCTTAAGTTAATATTTAGATTTGTTGTAGGTGCAACATCTTTATCAATTCCAATTGATGTTATTCCTAAATCGTTTAGTTTCGAAATAAAAGATTTGCCCAATCCAGAACTTGAGCCTGTAACTATAAAAACCTCATTACTATTGTTCATCTAACCACTCTAATATTAAGTTCGTTACTTGACTATTTACAGACTTATTTGCTTCAAATGTATTAGATGCGTTATGTGAAGAATAAACTACTTTATCTGATTTTCGAATTTCGTTAGAAAGCTCAATAGGTTCTTTTTCAAAAACATCAAGCGCACAACCAGAAACTAATTCTTTTTCTAAAGCAATAGTTAAATCTTTTTCATTAATAATACCTCCTCTAGAAACATTTATGATGTAAGGTTTCTTTCTAAGACTATTAAAAAAATTAATGTTTAATAGATCTCGAGTGTCGTCTGTTAGTGGAGCAGCAACAACCAATATGTCACAATTTTCTTTTAGATATTCAATTTCTTTTTTTTCACCTAAGTTGTTTTCTAAATTTTCAATGAACGGATCGCTAAAATAAATATTAGCGCCAAAAGAAGCTAAAATTTTTGCTGTCTGTTGACCAATTCTTCCAAACCCAATAAAACCAACATCCTTATTCATTATTCTTGTACCTGTTGGCTTAGCCCAGGAATTGTTTAATACAATTTGATGATGAATCTCAGGAATATTTTTTAAAAGAGAGCCGATTAGAAAAACTGTATGTTCTGCTACATCTATATATATATCTCCAGGGCTATTTAATATTTTTGGCTTTGTTCCTGTAATATCTATGTTATCTACCCCAGCTCCCCATTTAATTATTAGTTCTAAATTTTGACATTCTTCTAGTATTGAGTCGTTAATGTGATCATCGCCAACAACAGCTATTGATGCATCATTTAGGTTCGATTTCATTTCATTTAATGAAAAACCTTGGCCCGTAGGTTCTATATATTGAATGCTTATATCATGTTCACTTAATAAGATATTTAAATTATTAATTTCAGAAAAATATCTTGGACAAGTTACTATGATTTTCATAAATTTTTCTCTAAAAATATTCTTGCTAATTCAAAATCTTCAAAATTATCAATATCGATATTTTCAGGAAAACTTATTTCAAAAATATCAGAATTTTTATTTATTCTGTTGTTATTTCTTTTAAAATTTTTTTTAGTAAAAATGTAAAGTGCTGAATTTTCAACATATAAAGGCTCTAAATCTTGAGTCTGTACAAGATTATTTATATCGTGATTTAAAGGTTTTAAATTTTTATCAAAAAGCCTTTCCTGTAATTTACTTACAGAAAAAATATCTTGTTTCTTATTAAGATGAAATTCGATGGCTTCGTCTATTGTATTTGTTTTTAGTAACGGGCTAGTTGTATGAACCTGAATAATAGTTTCATGTATACATTCATCAAGGCTGGATTCAATTATTTTATTCATTGAAACATCATCACCAAATAATTCATCAGGCCTTTTATAAAATTTTATTGATTCAAAATATTTTGACACTTCTTGAACTGTGTAGTCATCATCATGATTAATAACTATGTCATCAACAAATTTTGAATTAAGTAAATTATTAATTATCCAATAAAATAGCGGTTTTGAGTTAATCTCTAGGAAATTTTTGTTTGGAATTCTTTGAGAATTTTTTTTAATTGGAACTAAAGCTGTAATCATAATTTAGGTGGGTAAAAGTACATTTCTGTCATTTTATTCTTATCAATCATTTTATTTAAGCCTTTATATGTTCCATAAAATTGGTTATATCTATATTTTAAAATATCATTTAAATTGTTATATGGTAATTTTGTGTATCTTTTCTTTTTAAAATCATATATGATTCCTCTAAAAAATCCTTGTATACAAGCAACTAGAGTTAAGTTGTATAATTTTAAATTAAATTTACTTGAATAGATTTTATGTTCATCGAAAATTATTTTCAATGCTTCAGCCTCTCTTCTGTATCTGTTTCTTATAGTTTTATAGTTTTCATTATGTAAATGTTGAACATCTGATTCGTTTGAGTAATACAATTTCCAGCCTTTAGATTTTGCATAAAGGCCAAAATTTATATCTTCTAAACCTGTTAATGTTTCATCAAATTTTATCTCATCCCACAGACTTTTTCTATATGCAGCATTTCCATTGTTCAAAAAAATATCTTCTCGTAGCATTGATTCTCCTGAAAACCATTTTTCCTGAACTGATGCCTCAGAGAATCTTGTATTTTCATGTGGAGATTGCTTTCCAAACACAATTCCAATATCGCTATTTGAAAAAGGCTGTGTTATATTTTCTAACCACTTTTCAGAGGTTGGAAAGCAATGGGCGCTCAAAGATATCACAACTTCGCCTTCAGCTTTATTAAAACCTATATTTAGTGACTTCCCAAAAGTAAATTCTTCTTTTTTAATGTGTGTTAAATGAACGTTGTTTGAGTTGTTCAAAAAAAATTTAATAGTTTCTAAAGAGCCATCTGTACTTCCAGAATCAACAAAAATAACTTCGTAATTTTTTAAAGTCTGTTTTTGAAGTAAAGGGATTAATATCTTTAAATTATCATTTTCATTTAAGCATCTAATTACGATTGATATCTTAGTTTTCATAAACTTCTATCTCATACCATGTGCTGAAACGATAGTTGTTAGGAATGTAAAGTAAGTTATTGTCATATGCTTCGCTTACATCTTTTAACCCAGCATTACAAGGCTCAATAACATTTACATTGAGATTATTCCACCCACCTCTAGTTTGAAAAATCCATAAGTATGGTAATGATTTTTTATCGTAATTTAATACTAATTTATTTTTACCATTTGTTATGTTGACAAGCCCGTCAGTTTCATAAAAATAAGCAAAGTCATTTTTTGATTCATTTTCATTTACATTGTTTAAAAAATTAGATAAGTCATTATTTGAAATAATATTTCCAAATTTTTTATCTACCTTCTTAAAACTTGTAAATTTAAATTCTAAAGAAGTTTTATTAATTGGCATAGCTAGATGGAGCTTGAATAAAAATTTATCCAGTTTTATGTTATTTATTTCGTAATTAACTTTTACTTTATTTTCTTGAAGTTTAAATGTTTTTTGAATTACAGATTCTGAAAAATAACCTTTGCAACATAATCTTAAAGAATCATTATGTTCATCAACTATCTCCCATTTACTTGACCATAGCTCTCCGTGATCAGGAGCTAAATCACCATTAAAAGATTCTATTTTATCATTTGGAAATAGTTCTTCATATCCTCCTATCCATTGTGAATCGTAATCAGAATATTCAACTGGATTAAAATCTTTTCTTTTTTCATTATTAAACCATACCCAGTTATATTCGCTTATCTTGTTTTCAAGACGAGTAATTTTTCCGCCGTACTTTTCATCAATGTCTACAGCAATATAATTATTTTCTAGGGTTACCATATTTTTTAAATTCCATTTCTTGAGTTTAAAAAATCAATATTTGATTTTGTTAAATTTATAAAATTGAATCCTCTTTTTTCTAGAGATATTATTTGTTTTTCAAATATTTTTATATGTTTAGAGTAATATTTACTCATATCTCTATCTTTAAAAAATGATGTATGGGTTAGCTTGTGCGAATCTATATCCTGATTAGTTGAGTTAGAATATTTCCAAAAATTTAATTCATCTTTGTCTCTTCCATCAAAACCTCCTAGGTATATGTTTTTTCCCAGCATGGTAGCAACAGGTAACATAAATTCAGTAAGAACATTACTTGTTTTTTTCATAGCTATGTATTTACCACCAGAATCTTTATAGGTAGAACTTGAGTTCGTTTCTAATCCAATTATAAATCTTTCATCTATCTTCCATTCATATTTTAAAATAGGAAAACACTCAATTGGACAAATAATAAAAAAGTTTTTTTTTGAAAACTTATTTATGACTTCTTTTTTGAACTTCAGAGCCTCTTCGCTAGTGCCAAAATGATATACTGGGTCAGCAAAGCACAAAAAAATATTTTCATCTTTCCATAAAGAATCATCATAAATTGAAGAATTGCAAGTAATAATTACTTCATTATTATTTGGAAAAGATTCAATAGCTTTATTAAAACTAGGGCCTGTTCCTAGAATACAAATCTTGCTATTTTTATATTGAGAAATTAATTTTCTTAAGTTGCTTAAAGAAGTATTTTTATAATCATTTCTTTCACTAATGGAACTAAAGTCATAAAACCATAGTCGCATCCTGGTTGATGCTTCGGACGTAAGGAAAAAGTTTTTGTCAATGATTCTAAGATCTGGTAATCGGAAAAAATGCTTTAAAATTAAACTAATTTTAAATTTGTTAATAAAAATCAATGAAGATTTTGTTAATTTATTTTCAACTTTTACATTGTTTGGTTTGTACAGATTTTCAATTGATGAAGTATTTCTATCTACAAAAAATACTGTCTCATATTTTTTTTTATTTTTAAATTGAAATTGTCTTAATATTGCCCAAGTAAATATTTTTATTAAATTAGCTGGCTTAAAAGAGTTAATTTGAGAAATACTTATTGGCAACATTTAATAATCATTATATAAATAATTAAATTCAAAGTTTTTATTATGTAAAATGTAATAGCTGAGTTAAAAATGCTATTAAAAAATATTAACATCTACCTAAACAACAGATATAAAGGAACGTTTCATAATATTTATTATTTTTTGAAAAATTTTTCTAGTGTAGAAATTAAAAATAAAAAACAAAAAATTTATACAGAAAACGATATATGGATTTTCGATAGTTCTTCAAAGTTAACAAGGTATTCACTGTTTTCTGTTTTTACCTTTCTTTTGACAAGTGAACTAAGTAAAAAGAAATTAAACTACGCAGTCCTGATGTGTGCTTCAGGACCTGGCTTTTGCCAAGTTGGAGCCTCACCAAAAAATCCTAATAACCCAATGCCCTGTAACAGCTGCATTGAAACTAATTTAAATTTATATAAAAATTCTAAAAAAATATTTTTTACGAAAAAAGATAACTATAAAAAAATTAAAAGTGAAAATGAAAAAATACATGAATTAGTTCAGCCATCAAAAAGATGGTTGGCAAGAGAAAATAAAAATACTAAAACTGTGAACTTAATTGAAGAAAATCTTATTTCAGCAGGTGAAAGGTGGGTTGAATTTCTTGAAGAAATCAATACCAATGATTTACCTAAAGTTGCAATCATATTTAATGGATATTCCTTCCCTGAGTCAATTATTAAACATTACCTAGATGGAAAAGGAGTAAAAACGTTTACTTTTGAGATGGGTTTTAAAGAAGACTCTATATTTACATCGACAAATTTTGCTCCAGATTATTTTTTTGACTTTGATGAAAAAGTTTTAACAAACAATGAAAAAGAAGAACTAAACAATTATATGCTCAGGAGAAGTAAAGGGGACTTTAGTAGGGGAAGTATTAGTTTTTGGAATAAAATGGATGATATTAAACCATCATTCTTGGAAAAAGTTAACAAACATAGCAAGGTAATAACAATATTTTTAAACGTTCCTTTTGACACATCTCAAGGATTGACGTCAGAACTTTTTAATAATATTTATGATTGGATAGATTTTTTATCAGTATATATAAAACAAAATAGTAATTATTTGTTTATATTTAGAAGTCATCCGGACGAGATAAGAACAGACAAAAAAACTAACTTTGCTTTATCAAAATACATTAAAGAAAAAAAGCTTCACACATTAAGTAATGTACTAATTATCTCAGCTGATGAAACTACTGATTCGTATGCTCTTATAAAAATATCCGACTTGGTGCTGACTTATAACTCGACAATTACTATTGAATCTTTATATTTTGGTACAAATGCAATTAATGCAGGCCATGCTCATTTTTCTAGAATTAATTATTTTAAACTTGCTGAAAGCAAAGAAAAATATCTCGAAAAAGTCGAGAGGTTTTTAAAAAGTACTACTGTTAGTGAAAAAATTATGCAAGATGTATCAAGTTATTTATATCAACTCATATTTAATTCCTCTATAGATTTATCATCTCAAGTAGAAGGTTTAAAAAAATATGAATACCATATTTTTGATAATCCACCAGAAAATAAAGAAATACAGAATTTTGTAGAAAAACTTATTAATACTGTTGAATAGAAAAATTGATGAAAGAGAGTAAAAAATATTAAAGCTAAAAAATCGTTTTAAATCATACAAATTAATAATCAAAATTATTCAACAAAAAAAGAAATTTGTATTCCCTATAATAGTTTTTTCAATTCTCAGCTCAATTTTTAGCGGGTTAAGTATTGGTCTAATTATTCCTTTATTAGAAGGTAACGATAGAAATATTTTTAGTGATACTTACTTTAAATTTCTTGATGAATTTTTACAATATGGTTACGGAGAAGATTTTCAAGAAAGAATTATAAAAATTTCTATATTCATTATTATTCTCAGTGTTTTTGAATTCTTGTTTACAATTTTTATAATTAAACTCTCAGTTAGGGTTCAATACATTCTTGAGCTCGAATTTTTAGAAAAAGTTTTCAAAAATATTGAAAGTATGAAATATTCTAAATTCTTTTCTTATAAAGATGGTGAAATTTTTACAATTATCACAACTGATATTTATAACGTAAGTAGTGTATGTACAAAATTTTTAATATCAATCCAATCTTTTATTTTGATATTCATCTATTTTGTAATAATGTTTTCTGTTTCTCCTTGGTTGACTCTTATTTCTATATTGTTTTTTGTATTTATATCAATTATTGTTACAGGTTTGCTTGGTAGGAAAACAAAAATGATTAATAGTAAAGTAGCCACTCTTTTTCTAAAAATTAATTCTGAGCTCTCTTATTTTATTGAAAATTATAAAAAAGTAATTGGCTTAGGTGTTGAGGATAAGTTCATGAAGAATCTTAAATTTTCTTATAAAGATTTTATGGCTCAAAGAATGAAATACTCAGAATACTTTTCCTACTCAATACCTATTAATAATTTTGTGAATACTGTTTCTATAGCTGCATTGCTTCTTTTTGGATCATTTTTGTTTGCTAATGAGTCTGATAGCTGGACTGTTATGTTGATTCCATTTTTGGTATTATTATTTAAAATTTTGCCAATGGTTTCTTCGTTAAATAGTTTGAGAGTTTTGATGGAATCAAATAAACCATTTATTGAAAGGCTTCAAGGTTTTATCAGTGAAGACCAAAGTTATTTAGAGGTTGGTAGAAAAAATTTTGATTTAAAAGATAAAATTGCTTTTAGTGATGTAAGTTTCAAATTTAATGATAAGAAAGTATTAGAGAATGTTTCATTTGAAATAGAAAAAAATAAAATAACAGCACTGATTGGAGCAAGTGGAGTTGGAAAAACTACCATCATAGATTTAATATTAAAAATTTACTCTCCAGATACAGGTCATATATTTGTAGATGATGATAAATTATCCGATATTTCTTCTGATTCAATAAGAAGCAGTATTTCTTATTTACCTCAAGATTTATTAATGTTGAATTCAAATATCGTAGACAATGTAAATCTTTATGATCAAAATATTTCTAAAAATAGTGTTATCGAGAATATAGATAGGTTCAACTTTAGCTTAGAATCATCGGAAAACTTAAGAGATTTAAATATTGGTTTAGGTGGGATAAATTTATCAGGTGGACAAAAACAAAAAATTAATATTATCAGAACTATTCTTAAAGAATCAGAATTTATAATTTTTGACGAACCAACTAACAATCTGGATTTGGAAAGTGTTAAATTATTTATTCAAGAAATAGAAAAAATAAAAAAAAGTAGGACTATTTTATTAATTACTCATGAAGATTTACTGGTAAAAATTTCAGATGTGGTTCTTGAATTAAATGCTAATAAAATAATTAAAAAGTAATTCTAAATATTAAACTTTTTTTGTTATTTTGATTGATGCAAGTTGTATATCATTTATATAGCTAGTCATGTCAACATGAATATTAGGATTAGTTGTTTTTTTTATTGAATCTTGTATTTCACTAATACCAAAATATTTTTTTGTTTTTTTCCATCTATTGACAGCTATTTTGTGTTTTACAAGCTCATTCAATTTGTTTAAATTATTGAAAATTATTTCCGGATTTTTATATTGATTAACTTTATGGGTTGTGTTGTTTAATATATGTTCGGCAATTCTTTTAGAGGCCAGTCCATCAATTCTATAAAAATATTGTTCAAAAATTTTATCATCTATTTTTAACTTTGGTTGTAAATTTCCTTTTCTAACTTCTTGAATAATTTCTTTTAATTCATATTTATTGCTTGGTTGATAGCTTGTTCTTTTCATAAATTCAGTTGAATCATGAAGTCTTTTATTTTTTGGAAACCAGGATAGATTTATAGTTGGAATCTGCATGACTGCAGAATCAGTTGATGAAACTGAATGATAGTGCAAATAAGAGCTCGCAAGTGAAAGATGATCACCAATTGAGTATGAATTATCAATATTTATATGTTTCAATTTATTTTTGTATATGTTTTCATCTTCGTATGGATGAGGTCTAAGATGTATTCCACTATTTAGTTCCAAGAAATTTGAATTAATTAACTCTATCAATGTTCTCATTGCTTCTTCGTGAGTTTTAAAAAACTCTTCATAATCTTGCTCTGACATATTTTCATTTAAATATGCTTTTTTAGAATTTTTTTTGCCTAAATATTTAGGATTTGCTATTTGAAATGTTGTTCCTATTAAAAGTTCAATTGTTTTTTTAACTTTTTCTTTGTGAAAATATAGGTCAAATCTTGGATTGCCAACATTAATAACTTGTTCTGAGCTATAAATATTATTGTTCAAAACAATTTGGGAAAAGTTATCACCCCAAGAAAATATGTGTATAGGATCTTCAAGATATTTCTTATTTAGTGGAGTTTGAAAACTGGTAAAAAAATATTCATCAACATGTTGCTCGGTTTCCATAACTCCTATGTCCATACCAGCATTCTTCAAAATATTAATCTCTTTAGCTGAAGATTCTCTCTGGTGAGGATACAGAACATAATCCGGTTGCAAATGAAATAATTCAAAATGTCTAAGGTTTGAGGGAACTATAGTCACTTCACAATTATTTTTAACTAAATGTTTGCCTATTAAAACTATGTAATCCAAATCGCGAGTTGGATTATCTAAAATTAAAGAAATTTTTTTCTTCATAAGTTACAGATTGAGTTTTAGATTTTCAATTTCAGGTTTCCATTCCTCTAGAAAAATCTTTGATAAAGACCTAACTATTTCTAAATCTATTTTTGAATCAACATCTACAGATTCAATATCCTGAGCAACAATTCCATCCGTTTTTCCTGATAGCCTAATTCCACTTTTTTTATATTGTGCATGCTTTGTTACATATACTGATCCTGTTTCACAAAATTCTTCTTCCATGTCTTGTCTTCTAGGCCGATCTTTATATAGAGGAAAATAATTACCATCTTTTATCTTCCACCTAAACAAATGAATTTTTCTTAAAGTTAAAGAAGAATCAAACTTTTTTTCAGTAACTGATTCTATACACGAATTAATAGTTGATTTAAACCTTAGTGGGCTAGTTGGTTGCAGTAAAATTATTAAATCATCATCATTTAGGTTTTGTTGACTTATAGCATGGTCCATTACTGGTTCAGTAAAAACTAAATCCCCAGATAATTCTTTGGGTCTTTTTAAAGCATCTGCTCCATATTTTATAGCTTCACTTAATATTTCATCTGAATCTGACGAAACAACAACTTTACCAACTGAACCAGCCATATGTTTTCCATGTATCACTGACCAACCAACAAGAGAAATGCCAGAAACAAGTTTAAGATTTTTATTGGGTATACCCTTGCTACCACCTCTGGCCGGAATAATAATATATTTCATTTCTTTAGACTTAATTATATTAATACATATTATTTGACGCGATTAAGAGTAAAAAATTGAAATAAATCATTTACAATAACTAAATAAGAATAATTTAAATTTTATAATGAAAACTTTTTGTATAGATATAGATGGAACAATATGTTCAATTAGTACAGAGGATTATTCGCTTGCAGAGCCGTACAAAGAAAGGATTAGACAAATAAATGAGCTGTATGATAATGGAAATGAGATTGTTGTATTTACTGCACGTGGAAGTAAAACCGGTATTGACCATAGAAAACTTACAGAGCAACAACTTCAAAGTTGGGGGTTAAAATATCACAACCTTTTATTTCATAAGCCTTTTGCAGACTACTATATAGATGATAAATCTATAGATTTTTTTGGATGGTTTAAACAAGGTTGTGATTAAACATGTTAAGTGATTTAGTAAATAAACAAAAAGAACTAATAGTTCTTGAAGTAGCAAATAATCATCAAGGTGATGCGGAACACGGATTAAATATTATTAAATCTTTCTCAGAAATTAATAAAAATTTTACAGAAAACTTTAATTTTGCTTTCAAATTTCAATATAGAAATTTAAATACTTTTATTCATAAAAACTTTAAAGATTCAGAAATAAAGTATGTCAGAAGATTTCTTGATACTCAGCTTAAAAAAAGTGAGTGGAATATGTTAATAGACGCAGTTAAAAGCGAGGGTTTCTTAACTATGTGTACTCCATTTGATGAGGATTCCGTAGATGATGTTATAAAAGATCAATATGATATATTAAAAATTGCAAGTGCCTCTATTGATGATTGGCCATTAATTGAAAAAATAGGTGAGTCAAATAAAAAAGAAATTATTGCATCAATTGGGGGAGCTTCAATAGAGAAAGCAAAAAGATTCTACTCATATATGAGCAATAAAAACAAAGATTTGGCATTAAATTACTGTGTTAGCTTATATCCGACATCTAAAAAAGATTTAAACTTATCTTACATTAAGGAATTATCGAAAACTTTCCCATCGATTCCGATAGGATTTTCAACTCATGAAACCGGAGAAGTGGATAATTCTGCTGGCTTAGCTCTAGCAGCTGGAGCAGTAATTTTTGAAAAGCATATAGCATTAGAAAACAAAGAAAAAGGATACGGAATAAATGATTATTCAGTAAACCTAAAGCAGTATAATAATTGGATTGAAAGTCTAGTAGAAGCAAAAACAATAATTGGCTCCGTTTACAATAGAAATGAAAATCTTGATAAAGAACTTGACGCGCTGCGAGATTTAAAAAGAGGTGTGTTTGCAAAAACTGATATTGCAGAGGATAGCCTGAACTCTGAAAATGTTTATTTCTCTATACCTTCTAACAAAAATCAATTACTTTCTAATGATTTGTCAAAATTTAATGAAATTCGAATAAAAAAAGAAATAAAAACAGATGAGGCAATTTCATACGATCAGATAAAAATTACCAATACCAGACCAGAGATTGAAAAGATTAGGGATATTATAAGAGATGACCTTGTTGCTAACAATATTTCTATTCCGCAATCTATAGATTTAGAAATTTCTCACCATTACGGAATTGAAAATTTTGCTGAATGCGGAACATGTATGCTGACTTTAGTGAACAAAGATTATTGCAAAAAAATCCTATATCAATTTCCTAATCAAAAGCACCCAGAACATTATCATAAAATAAAAGAAGAGACTTTTATTATTCTTGTTGGATCTCTTAACGTAACTGTTGAAGAAAAAAAGCATGAATTAAAAAAAGGTGATATTCTTACGATTGAAAGGGGACAAAAACATAGTTTTGAATCAAATACGGGTGCAATTTTTGAGGAGATTTCAACAGAGCATCTAAGTGATGATTCATATTATACAGATGAAAAAATCCAAAATAATTTAAAAAGAAAATCAAAAATAATGCTTTTTAACATCTAAATATAATTATTTATAAATCATCTAACTTTCTTAATAATAATTCTAAAAACTCTAAGCCTACTTTTCCGCTTTTTTCAGGGTGAAATTGTGTACCAATATAATTTCCTATTTTTGAATCTTCATTAGTCACAAATGATGATATTTTATTATTGTTGATATACATGTGTCCTAAAGTGTTTTTATCATTTTCTGGATTACCAAAATAACTATGAACAAAATAAAAATATTCGCCATTAAATCTTAAAAATTCTTTTTCATTAAAAACTACTTTTCTCCAGCCTATATTTGGAACTTTTTTTATTCCAATTTTTTGAAGTTTCTCAACATTGCCTTTAATAATGTCTAAACCGTTTACGTTTCCTTCTTCAGAATGTGAAAACAATAATTGCATTCCTAAACATATCCCCAAAATTTTAATTTCATTATTTCTAATTTTTTCTTTTAATGTAGATAAGTTTGGTTGTATGTTTTGCATCGCCTGTTTAAAGTTTCCAACCCCTGGAATAACAAGAATATCATCTGATTTGAGACTGTTTATACTCGTTGTTTGGTTTACCTTGTAACCTAATCGATCAATTGCATAATTTATACTTTGTAGATTTGAAAGGTTGGTTTGAAGAACGTGAATATATTTACTCATAACCTTACTTCAAACCCCATCTCTATAAGCCTATTTTTAACATCTGATACACTAACTTTCTTATAGTGAAAAGCAGACCCAATTGCAATTCCAGAAATTTCATTATTTAAATTATTTAAATGATCTAAATTACCAAATCCTCCAGAAATTATAAGTGGTATATCTGTAATACCTAAAACAGTTTCAATTAATTTTTCATTAAAACCCTTTTGCAGGCCGTCATTATCAACAGATGTTAGAAAAATCTCTCCAACACCTCTGTCAATTGCTTCTTTTATCCATTCCTTAACATTTTTGCCTGAATCGTCTCTTCCTGAAGATGTATAAACGTTGAAATTGTTTTTACCTCTCTCTTTTGCTTCTACGGATAGAGTTATATTGGCTTTACCAAAATGCTCAACGAGATTATCAATTAACTCAGGCTTTAGGACGGCTGCTGTGTTTAAAAAAATTTTATCCGCACCATTACTAAAATAATTTACAGCGTCATCAACACTTTTAATACCTCCACCTACAGTTATTGGTACAAATATGTTTTTTACAGACTTTTTTAAAATTTCAAAAATTGCATCTCTGCTGTAAAGGCTTGCTACAGAGTCAATATAAATCATTTCATCAATATTTTGTTCGTAATAATTTATTGCTTCTTCACCAGCGTTACCAATTTTTCTCAATCCCTCAAGATTTATTCCCTTGATTAAAAATTCATTCTTTATATCTAATCTTGCAATAATCCTCATATAATAAACTTTAACACTTAAAAAAATATGAAAATAATTAATGACCTAGATGGTTTACTTGTTAATAAAGAAATACGTTTAGAAGAGATTCTTGAAAAAATGAATAGAGGACATGAACGTGTACTTCTTGTTGTTAACAATGGTGTATTGCTTGGTTTAATTACAGATGGCGACATAAGAAGAGAGATTGTAACTAATGGTACAAAATCTAACGCTACTGCAGAAAAAATAATGAGCAACAATCCTAAGACGTCATTGGACAAACCGCACTTGTGGGAAGAAGTTTTTTTAAACAATGACATAGAACACCTACCAATTGTTGATGCAGAAAATAAAGTAATAAAAATCATTAGAAACATAAAAAACTATGAAAACTTTTCAATTCCCAATACTGTTGGGTTAATTATTGCAGGGGGTATGGGAACAAGGATGGGAAAAGAATTCCAAAACTTACCTAAATGTTTGATAAAAGTTAAAAACAAAACAATATTACAAAGGACGCTTGAAAAATTAGAAACTCTTGGATTAGAAAAAATAATTGTTTCTTTAAATCATGAATATGAGAAAATCATCAAAGAAATTGAAAACTCAAAATATAATAATTTTGTTGAATTCTATATTGAAGAAGAACCTCTTGGAACTGCTGGTAGCTTAGTTAAGTTATCAAATTTAAACAAAGATTATAATTTTTTAGTATTTAATTCTGATATTATATTCGATTTAGATTTTCTCAAAATGAAAAATTATATTGATGAAAGCGATAACGATGTTTTCATATGTACTGCGCAACATGAAGTAGAAATTCCATATGGAGTTATAGAAAAAGAAATACAAATTAGAGATAAATTCAAAGTAGTAGAAAAACCAAGATTAAAGTTTGATGTAATTGCAGGAATTTATTATTTTTCAGCAAACTCAATAAATAACGACACTAATTCTGTTATTGAAATGGATCAATTATTAGAAAAATTAGAACTAGATAATAAAAAGTTAGTTTATTATGACATTGGTAGCAATTGGATAGACATTGGTAACGAAAACCAATTGAATATTGCTGAAAATTTATTATTTATTCGCTAATTTTTAGTTTTCAATAATATTTATTCTTGACCATTGATTGTTAGTCTTTTCCCAAAATAATGGATTTCTAAACTTATCGACAATTTCCCAAAACTTAGTTCCTTCAATATCTAAATATTCTAAGATTTCTTCAAAATATATCTCGGGAAATTCGTTGTCATATTTTTGAACCAACGAAATACCTTCTTCTCTGGTAATTTTCTCATTTCTAATTTCCTGAGAAGCATCGTAAGTGGCTCTTCCAATACCGAATTTAATAACCGTCATAAAATAGTGTAGCCAATCAATTTTGTCATCTATTCCAGCATATTTACTATATGAACCTTGAGTTCTTGTATCATTTGCACGAAATCCTGTGTTTTCAACTGCATAATAATACATCTCTTGTGGGTCCCATTTGTAGTAATACCCAAGAAAATGAACTTCTGTTCCAGCTTTTTTAATTTTATTGGAGTCTAATGGTTTGTATATTTCTAAATATTTTGGATTTATATTATGATTATTTATAAGTTCTTGCTCTTGGTATCCAGATAAATAAAAATTTTCTACTTTTCCATCTTTATATGTGGATGAAAAAAATCTATTCTCCATTAATGGAGAATAGTTGTCTTCTATATTGTTTCCATATTCTGCTTGATTCTCTCCGTAAAACACTAAAGGTATGTCATGCAATACAGACATTCTGGGTCCAACCATTTTTTGACCAATTATGAAAGGCTGAAACGGGTGTCCCAATTTTTCAAAAGCTAGTCTGGTTAATTTTTTATGAACTTTGCCATTTGGATGAATTAAAAAATTATCAAAACCACCAATATCAATCCACGCTTGAAAATTTCTCCAACCATTATTTGTATAAATATGTGGTGCCCATGTAACTGTGAGTGGATTCATACCCATCTCGTTTTTTAAATAATGTGCAGTAAACCCACTATCTTTGCCTCCTGACCCCGGCACAATACAGTCATAACTATGATTTTTTGATCGATATTTATCACATAAAACTTCGAGCTCTTGTTTTCTGCTGTCCCAATCAATTTGTTCTTTTATTTCTTTAAATATGCATGCCGAACAAACACCATTTTTAAAGTTAATGTATGGTTTTTCATCAGTAGGTTTATTTTCGAATTCCACAACGCTACTAGGTCTATAGTTTGAAATTACACATTTTTTACAGTATAAAAGTTCTGACATCAAATTATATTTTAGTCGTTTATTATTGATTTAAAATTTTGTTTTTATTTCTTTAAAATATAGAAGTAGGTTTGTCTAAATCAAAGAAAGCGTTCAAGTGATTACGGTCTTTTTTTGTATCTATAGCAGCATCTAGTATAGATTCTGACTCAGTAAATCCAGTAAAATTTGAATATAGTTTTTTAAGAACATCCCAATCGTTGAAAACTTTATCAAATATCTCTGAATTAATAATATACGTAGGACATTCATTTGCAATTGGAGTCAATAAAGTAGTTGAATATGTAGATACATAAACATTTGTATTTGAAATTAGGTTTAAAATTGAATCCTTATAATATATAACGTTTTTATGGTTAATTTTAGAAGTTATATATTTATCAAGATCAGTTCGATAGTTTTTAGGATGTGGCTTTATAATTACCTTTTCATACTTCTTTAATTCAAGAATTAGATTAACTGCATTAATTATTTGACTTAACTCCCCTGTTGAAAGAATAACTTTTTCATTTTTACTCCAGGTTGATTCTTTAGTATGAAAAGGTCTGATTAATAAAATTAAACTATTTAAATGTGATACATTATTATTTAAAATTTCTAGCCACTGTTTATCAAAACCTGGGTAATTTAAATACACTACAGATGAATAGCCATTAGTTAAGTTTTTATCTGGCATTGAATACTTAAAAGGTTCAATATAGTTAACATTATTTAATAAGCTATTGTCTAGGCCTGTCGACAAGTGTTCATTTTCATCAAGATAATGGGGAGCATGAGGAAGTAGGTAAACTTTTATCTTCTTTTTTTTAAAATAATGAAACATATCTTCATAATTATCAATTGTACTTGGGTTTCTGTGATCAAAAAAAACTATATCTGGAGATAGTTTTTCTAATGTTTTAATTGTTAATTTTGAACGTTTAATTATTTTAGTTTCAATAAAATCGATAGTTTTAATTATGTAATTACTTCTGCCGAAGTCCCGAGTTGAAAATTTAAACAAAAATTTTAAAAATTTAAAATATGAAAACTTTGATAAATCAATATTTTCTACATTCAATTTATCTAAAATTCTTAAAGAATCTTTAAAGTCTGGAAATATTTTTTTATAATTTAATGAATTCGAGAGTAAATAAACATTTTTTATATTTTTTTTCTTTTTAATTGAATGAATTAAAGGCATTGAATAATCAAAGCTAGGAATACCAGTAAATGTAAGTATTACTATGTTCACAAGTAAATAATAATACAAATCAATTTGTTAAATTTAATTGAAATTTATTTATGGTGTTAATCTTAAATTATGAATTTTTCCTACTTTAAACATATATCAAATATAAGAAATTAATTCCAATGGAATTTATAAAAATAAATAACAAGCGTTTAGGACCATTAAATTTTAAACAAGTAAAAACAATTGAGTCGGTTGTTCAGGATTTTGATGATGTAAACATAATTGGAAACATTATATATTTATACTCCAAATCAACAGTATATAAATTTAAAATAGAAGATTTAAAAATTTTAGAAATGTCTTCTAAAGATTTGTTAAATAAAGAAAATTTAAATCACCAAAAAACAAAATTTATTTTAGATGTAGGTGCATCCTTTGGTAATTTTTGTATTCCTAATGCTCAAAAAAATTTTAATATTATTGCATTAGAGTATGATATGCAGTTGTTCAATTATTTAGTTGAAAATATAAACTTGAATAAAAAATATAAGTATATACAACCAGTTTTGATTGATTCTGATTTACTTAAAAATGGTGCTGATTCAAAGTACATTAAAAACAAGAGGTCAAAGACAACTGTACTTAAAGTATTAGAAATATTAAATTGTATAAAGTTTGATGTAATTAGATTTGATAAAAGAGTCAGTGCAAGCGTAGCGGAAAATATTATCAAAAGTATAGATGAAAAATTATTACCTAAAACTGTTTATATTCAAAATAAGGTAATAAGTAACTAGTTATGAATAGACAACCTGAAAAAGGAAAAGTTGGAGTTCTTTTAAGCCAAATTGATGGAACTTCATTAACGGAAGATTGTATTAAGTCTTTGATCAATGTAGATTATAAAAATATGGAAATTTATGTTGGTGACAATGTTTCTAAAGATTACTTTCATCTTAAATTATTAGCAAAATTTCCTGATATAAATTTAATTACTTATCTATATAGAAAAAGCTATTGTGAGACTTTTAATTACCTAGCAAAGATTGCTATTGAAGATGGTTGTGAATTCATTTTTATTGTTAATAATGACACCAGGAATTTTTCAAAAAATTTTTTTGATGTTTTAATCCCTGAATTTGATGATAAAACAGTTGGAATGGTTGGATCTTCATGTTTTACTTATGATGGTCAAGTACGCCAAGACTTAAATTCTATGAAGAATAAATTTGGCCATTCAATTATTGTGCCCACTGAAGGTTTCATTCTGAGATCAGAAGCATGGGAAGATATTGGTGGTTTTAATGAAGAATTAAATATTTATACCGAAGACTTAGCTTTACAAAGAGATTTAATATCTTCCGGATGGAAAATCATCAGTAATAATGACGTTTCCTTCGAACATTTTGCGGAGGCAACTATGTCAAAAATGATATTTGATAGTAATTATTTTAGAATGAGAAACGTAATGTACCTATTTAGATATATGGATTTGCCTTTACAATACAGACTTCAGCAAGTCATAATGTGGCTAAATTATAACTTAAGAAAAGCTTTCAATGCCCTAAAACAGGGTAAAGTGTTTTTATCTCTGAAGATTCTTGTATATAGCTTCATAGGTGTTTTTGTTGGATTATTTAAGAAAATTAAAAAAAGTAAACTTTTCAACTTATAAAAAATTATTTTTTCAGTAAGTAAATAACTTTTTGTCTTTCAAAACCTCCCAATTCAAAATCAACAAATATTTCTTTTATCCCAACATCGTTAACTACTTTTTTGTCTTTATCTTTTTCAATTACAACAAGGGAGTCGACAATAGTAAAATTAGAATTCGCAAAAAAGAATTCCCATTCACTGTAACGGTACTCATGCTCACCGTTTTCTTCACGGGTTAAAACTTTATTTTCAGGCAAGTAGTTCTCAATTAAAAATTCTTTTGAATACTGGACGTTTAACATTCTATTGATTTCACTATCAGGTGTATTGTTATTATGTGCTCTATCAATTAAAACAAAATGTCCTCCAGGCTTTAATACCCTATTAACTTCATTTAGGGTCTTGACTGCGTCATTTGAGTGATGTAGAGCATCCCATGCAATTGCAAAATCTAAAGAATTGTCGTTTAGTTCAAGATTATCAAAGTCACCAATAACTGAAGAAACTTTATTGCTCTGATTTCCTAATATTTCTTCAATAACTACTGGATGACATTTTTTTACACAATTTTCTGTAATTTCTAAACAAATTATTTCTTTAACAAAATTTGATTTTGCAACCACACTTGAAACAGATCCAACTCCTCCTCCAATATCAATACCCCGTCCTTGTAAAGAAAGTTGTACTGTAGAAGATAAATTCAGAACATGTTCAATTTCATGGGGTTTTATGTGTGTAAACTTTTTTGAAATCTCTTCGTACCCTTTTTCAGAAATTATTGAAGCAATATTGTTATTTAATTTATAATCTTCAGAATCAAAGTAACTACTGTCAATTTTCCATCTTGAGTACTTTTTCATGTTTAAAATTTTATACGCTCGAATTATTTAATTGTTTTTTTTTCATTTTTTTGTGTAGTGTAAATACATGGACATCTTAATTCCTGCAGCAGGTTTAGCTTCAAGAATGAATGGCTTACCAAAATTTATGTTGCCATGTGATATTAATGGAACCTCTTTATTGGAATACCATCTTAAAAATATTTATGAACTAAATAATAAAGTTGAAAATATTTGGATAGGAACTCGCAAAGAGTGGATTCCACTAATTAAAAATCTTAATTTTGTAAATATAGTTACATTAGAAACTGAAACTATGAACGAGACAATTTTGGAATTAATAACGCGTTCTAATTCAAATTTTTTTCAAATGATAATGCCAGATACATATTACAAAGGGGAGCAACCATACAATGTCTTAGATTCCGAACCGCAATTTTGTGAATTAGCATTATGGAAAATTAGAGATGAACAAAGAGGAAAACTCGGTGAAGTTAGAATTGATGATAATGGAATGTTATTGGAGATAATAGACAAGAATCCGAAAACTAACTTTAAGTACTCTTGGGGCTCGTTAACATTTTCCGATAAATTTGTTAAGTATATTAAAAAATGCGATTCACACCTAGGGATATCCCTTGAATTAGCTTTAAAAAATAATCAGTTAGTTACTACAAAAATTATTGATGGGAAATATTTCGATTGTGGCACTTATCAAGAATATTATGACTTAATTTCTAAAATATAATCAGATATTAACTTTTTTTGCCAAAATTAATCCTTGCAAATTTTCTCTGGAAATTACTTTTGTTTCATATCTAAATAGTTTTAAATTACGTTCTAAATTTTGAATTCCATTGTGATATTCAAGTACAAGATGATTTGGTAATAAATTTGTGTCAATGTTTTTAAAATTTTCAATTATTTTATACTCTGCACCTTCTATATCAAGTTTGATTAGTTCAAATTTTATAGAAGAATCCTCAATATACTTATTTAAGTTTTCTAACTTAAATATTGCCATACTTCTATTTAATAATTTATTTTTAAAAGAAAGGTTATTATCTACAATTGATGCAGCACCTGAGCCATATTTTTTAAAAAATACTATCTTCCATTTATTACCAATCCAAAAGCCCCTATTTGATAAAACTGATTTTTCATTAAATTGATTTTTGTTTATATTTCTTTTGAGTAATTTAAATATGCGTCTATTAGGTTCAAAAGAATATAAATTTGCACCTAATGATAAACATTTGATTGAAAATGTTCCCATATTGGCCCCAATATCCAGAACATTTTTATTACTTAAATTAAAGTTGTTTATGTGATATTCATCATTGATATATTCAATAATATTATCTCCTAAGGATTTGTCATTTATATAGCCCTCCAAAGAAAACCCATCAAGATTTAAAAATACTTTATTTTTTAAAATCTCATAATCATTTGAGTATTTGTCTAAAATTTCAATATTAAAGTCACGTATATTTTCTTTTAAAACTGCTTTTATTTCATCTTTCATAAATTTTTAGTACTAAAAATGAAAATATTTTATATAAAATATTTTTTAATTCCTATTAAATAATAATCAATTAAATCATAAAGATAAATATTGTATTTTAAAATGATAAATAAAATGCTTCAAAAGTGTGCCATAAGTTAATCAGATTGAAGCAATACTATTTATAATGGAATAAAAAGGTGGAATCGATTTGTTTAAAATTAATGAAAACTTGATAATTTCTGATAATCACGAGCCGTTTATAATCGCAGAAGTAGGAATAAACCATGATGGAGAGTTTGAAAAAGCAATTGAATTAGTAGACTTAGCTATAAACTCAGGAGCTTCAGCAATTAAATTTCAAACTCATATTACCGAAAAAGAAATGATACCTACTGACATGACGCCTGGGAATATAAGCGAAGAAGCACTTTGGGATATTATTGATAGATGCGTTCTAGATGAAGATCAAGAAAGGTATCTATTTGATTATGCAAAAGAAAAAGGAATTTTATTTTTCTCGACACCTTTTAGCAGAGAAGGTGCTGATCGATTAAATGAACTAGGGGTAGAATTATTTAAAATAGGCTCCGGTGAGTGCAACAACATACCGTTATTGAATCATGTAGCTAAATTTAATAAACCTATAATTTTGTCAACTGGCATGAATGATATTTCAAGTATCAGGACTTCTGTTGAAACTATCTTAAGTCATGGAGTGCCTCTAGCACTACTTCACTGTACAAGCATTTATCCAGCTCCACCTGAAACAATGCGCCTAGGAGCAATATCTCAATTAAAAAATGAGTTTCCAGAGTTGGAAATAGGTCTTTCTGATCACTCATTGGGGATATCAGTTGCATTAGGATCTGTTGCTGTTGGGGCTAACATTATAGAAAAACATTTTACAAAATCAAGAAAGTGGCCCGGACCAGATAATCCATTTTCCATTGAGCCTCCGGAGTTAATAAACCTTGTTGATTGGTCTAAAGAAATATGGAAGGCTCGTGGTGGAGAAAAAAATATCCTAGATGATGAGAAACCCGTAATTGACTTTGCCTATGCTTGTGTAGTTGCAATCAAAGACATCAACAAAGGAGAGGTTCTTTCATTAGACAATATTTGGGTGAAAAGACCAGGAACTGGAGAAATATTTGCAAAAGATTTTGAAAATGTATTAGGCAAAATAGCAACAGTCAATATATCAGAAAATACACAGTTGGCAGAGTCTATGTTTAATTAAATATGAATAATTTATATGAAATAAGAGATTGTTTTACTAGAAGAAGAAAATCATTATTAACAATAGCTGGTAAAAAATCTAGACAATAGGAAATAATTGAAAAAAGTTGCAGTATTTACTGGGAATAGGGCTGAGTTTGGCCTTCAATTGCCTTTGCTTAATGAATTAGATAGAAGTTCAAATATAGACCTAACTCTTTTAATAGGCGCAAGTCATATCGATGAGGAGTTTGGCTTAACTATCAAAGAAGTTGAAGATTGTGGATTTTATTCAAATCATTTAATTGATTTTAAACATGACTCAGATAGTCTAGATAACAACTCAATAACTATATCAAAAGGTATTGCATTGATTACAGATGTTCTAACAAAAACAAAACCTGATTTATTTATAGTATATGGTGATCGATACGAGGGTTTTGCTGCGTTGATCGCCTCAACTCAGATGGGAATAATTACTGCACATTTTGAAGGTGGCGATGTAACTGAGGGTGGTACTTTTGATGATTCAGTCAGGCATGCTATGACTAAATTAGCGCATTTACATTTTACAACAAATAAAGATGCTACAAAACGCATACTTCAATTGGGAGAATCTGAAGAAAATGTTTTTACAGTAGGCCTCCCCTCTGTTGATCTTATTAAAGCTGGTGAATTTAGTGATGAAAATGAATTAGTTGAAAAATATAAATTACAAAATATTAAAAATATTATTGTCTTTACACAGCATCCAATACCTGTTGAAAAGGGTAATATTTCAAAAGAGTTTGAATCTATTGAAAATGCATTTAAGAGACTGGAGATGGATAACTTTAAGATAATTTGTACTTATCCAAACAGTGATATTGGCGGAAAAGAAATTATTCAGATTCTTAAAAAATGGAATGATACTTATGAATTTATTGATTTATATCAATCTTTAGGAAGAAGAGACTTTCACGGATTGTTGAACTTAAGTAACACAGATAGTGAGAGGCGTTCATGTTGTCTTGGAAATTCATCGGCCGGTATTAAGGAAACTCCCGCATTGAAGGTGCCATCTATAATCATTGGAAATCGACAAAAAGGAAGACTGCACTCTAGCAATGTCTTGTTTGTAAATCCAGATACGGATGAAATTGTTAATGCTCTGCATAGTATATTTAAGAACGATTCATTTTTGGAAAACTGTAAAAATGCGATTAATCCTTATGGTGAGGGATTGATGGGTAAGGCATCTTTGAATATAATTGAAAATCTAGAATTAAATTCTGAACTATTAAAAAAACAATTCACAGATTTATAATTTAAAATTTTACCAAATAAAAAAATTTATTAGGTTTTAATGAAGCGAGAATATGTATCTGAAAAATACTAAACAATCTTTTAAATTACTGCACACTTGCATGAGCAATTAAAGTGTCACTAGCACCAATTTTATTTAATGCATTTTTGTATGCTTCCACTAATTCTTCTGTTTCAATATTAATTAAGTCTGACTTATGCCCTCCTGGAGTCTTATTTTTTAACCAACCAAAATGGTTAGCAATACTATATCTTTGAAAACCAAGTATTTCTATATCTTTATAACCTGCATGTTTTAAAAAATTCTCTAGAGATTTTTTAGTATGCAGTATCAAATGTTGCGACCATAAAGTAAACTCTTTGAATTCTTCAATTTTTAAGTTACTTAACAAATAATCATTCGCATGTGGTACTTCTACTACCAATTTTCCACCAGGTTTAATAAAATTCTTAATCTGATTTAAGACTTCTATCTGGTTTGGCAAATGTTCAAGAGTATGAAACATAAATATTGTATCAAACTTAGTAGTAAATTTTTGGATATCGTCTACACAATTGATATTATTTTTTTTAAGTAAATTTAAGTAGTTTTTTTGAATCTCAACACCGTATACTTTGGATGCACATTCGTTTGCTAACCTAAGAAAGCTTCCTTTTCCACAACCAAAATCACAAATATTTTTTTTAAAGATAAAGTTTTTAAATTGTGTAACTCTTCTTTCAGAGTCTTCTTGGTCTTCAAAGTTCTCAAATTCATGAAATTTAAGATGGGTAATATTTTTGTAGCGACCATCAACATAATTTTCATGCCCAATGTAATAATCAGGTATAAAAATAACTCCAGAATTTTTATCAATCTTTACTTCTAGGTCTTTTTTGTCTCTTGTATGTTTAGAGAATAATTCAATACTGTCTAATTCTATTGATTGTGTTGCTAGTAAGTCATTCAATACATTGTTTTCCACTTTATCTAAAGACAACTTTATCGTCAACCCTTTCCCTGATTTACTACACTTGAAAAATCAATTTATTATGCAAGTCATTGTAGAATCATTTTTTTTACATTTTTTCAATATTCTCGTGGATAAAAAGAAACTATAAAATCTTTAAAATAATAAAACCTATGCTCAAGAATCAGCTTTCCGTCCTTTACTGAGATAACAAAAAACCCACCTTCTTCAAGATAATACATATCGCTTGCCAATACAGTAGAGTCAAACATGTCATTATGAACAACACTATTATGTGATGAAACTATGGTGTTTTTACCAGGTTCTATCGGTAAATTAATATATAGCTCTTTTAAATTTTTGTAATGCTCATCATAGCTTTCATTAAATGCTCCTCTATGTATTAATGTTTTATCTAGCTTATCGTATCCACCAAAAGTGTATTCAGCAGTTTGTCTGCCCCTGCAACTTGGACTAGAAATTATAAATCCAATCGGAAAATTGATATCACTTAATAATTCCCCCATTGCAGTAGCCTGAATAACTCCTCTTTCATTCAAACAAACAGCATCTTTGAAATAATCAAATTCTGCATATCTACTTTCATTGTATCCATTTTCATGAACCTCAGACTCTAAGGCATCATACATGTGTACATCAATCCACTTATCTCTTTCTGCGTGTCTAAAGTGCAATATATACCCACCATTCATAATCTCTTCAGCCCAATATCTATCAAGCTCAGTTTTGCTTTTTTCTTCTGTGACAGCAGTTTGAGGAAGATAAGACTTAATTTTTTCTTGTATTTTTTGTCTATCTTCATACAAGCCAATAAAACTAGATGCCCAAATAGGAGTAATGAGCACAAAAATAATTATATTTTTAAGGTTTATATATCGTTTCATTTATCTATTTCTTACTTTAATATTAACCATAAAGCTCTATCACAAAAAAGTAATCTTTTTGGTTATTGATGCCTGAGAAATATTTTTTATGAATGTCATATTTTTTTCCATCTAAAGAATTAAAAATTTTATCTTCTGGGACGGCCAAAACTTCATCATTTGAATTCTCCTTTACCTTAACAGTAAATATGGCTTTACCGTCTTTCTTAATGATCGAAGAAATTTTTTTTACTACTTTATCATCAAATTGATAAAACTGTCCAAAAACTCCGGTAGAAAAAAAATAATCTACTGTTTCATTAAGATTGCTGAGTGATTGTCGTTTTACCTCATAGTTAATCTCCAAAGCTTGAGCTTTTGCCTCTGCAAGTTTTAAGTTGTGTCGAGAAATATCAACCAAATAAACTAATTGAAAATTTTTAAATATATCTAAATAGCGACCAGTACCACAACCAAAATCCATAATTGTTTTATTATTATCAGCAAGTATTAATTGTGAGAAGTAGTTTTTATGTTCGTCATAAATCTCTAAATCGTCATTTATAAGTAATTGACTTGCTGTACTTTTATTATAAGAAATTAGGGTTCTTATAATTGCTAAAGTTTTGAGGTTTAATATTTTTAAAAAAAATAAATATATTTTTTTCATATTGTAAGGTTAACCTATGGTTAAACAAATAAAAAAATATCTACGAAAATTATCAAAAAAAATCTCTAGAAAAAATTTAATCAAATTTACAGAAGAAAATATAGAAAAAATTTTTAAAAAACAATTCTCCAATAATCCAAGTTGAAATTTTATCAAAGAAATCAAATTTTTATTTTCAGGAAAATCAAATATATGAATATTTAAATGGACTTAACTATCAGTTAGTTGGAAGAAAAAAACATTATACGACTCATTTATTCTCAGATGTAGTTTGTGTAGATTATCTATTTGAAAAAATATTATAAAAAAATATTTAATGTACGCTTATTGTCCTCTTTTAAAAATTTTTAAAAAAGAAGTTAATATTTGTGCTCATTTCCATCAATCCTTGATTGATATTGTCTACATTTTTTAAATTATTATCTTTTGCAATATATATATCAAAACCTAATTTTACTAAATTATTAAAAACATCTTGAAATTCTTGATTATGTCGTTTTTCAATTTCAATCAGTAATATGCATTTTCTGTTTTTTATAAATTTTGTAGCGCCCTGGATGATGCTCAGTTCATGACCCTCGGCGTCAATTTTAATTATTGAGATAATGTTTTGATTTAGATTTTTTGTATTTGTAAAACTATCTATCGACAAAGATTTTAATTGTCTTGATTCATAGTGTTGAAATGTATTATTCAAGGAAGAACGTCCAAAGATTTTTTCATTATGAATTATTGGAATCTTAATTTCTCTATCTTCATTGTCAATTGAAACGATTTTGTTTAAAAACTCAGAATCTTTATGTTTAAAACCTTTTTTAATATAGTTTATACATTCTTCAATAGGCTCAAATACAAAGACTTTTTTTGCTCTTTTTCCAATTAAGAAAGTGTAAATACCATAATTAGCTCCTACATCAAAGAAATAAAAATCTTTATTTAAATTTTTTATTAATTTAAAAAGTACTTTGATCTCTTTCTCTCCAAAAAAATAATTGTAGTAAGCCCTCAATGGACCAGTAAACTTTGGAAAAAGGACAAGTTTTCTTCGTAAAAATTTAATCATCTAAATGAATTTTATAGTATTTCAAAATTTTTCTTCTATATGGGACTCACTTTAAAAAAAACAAGTATATTTTTTATTTTCACATTGTGGCCAGAGGCAGAATCGAACTGCCGACCCCTTGTTTTTCAG
>CEWA01096106.1_pt1 | contig 41864 bp, 38 predicted proteins | sample 530361 | NCBI WGS metagenome assembly CEWA01 (sample SAMEA2620000, study PRJEB7988) | marine metagenome | biome: marine biome (ENVO:00000447); feature: surface water layer (ENVO:00002042); material: "saline water (ENVO:00002010), including plankton (ENVO:xxxxxxxx)" | depth 5 m
TTTTCTATTTTGTAAACTATTTATTGTATACCCAACACAAAGGAGATATCATGGGAAAAACAAGAAAAAGAATGACAAGCCCAAAATACGCAAAGAAGTATGCATCAGTTAGAGCTGCCAGAAGGGGTGTCGTTGAGATAGACTTGACAGAGGAGACTGAGGCGCTCCCCGAAGTGGCTATTGAGGTAGAGGTAGAAGAAGATCATGTTGAGAAGACATCGGCGCCTCCGAGCCCAAAGAACCCAAATGCCTTGAAGTCAATTATAGAAGAAGCCAAAGAAGAAGATACAATTCAGACTGAAGAGACGTTGCCGGAAATTACAGAACCTAAACAACCAAAAGCAACAAAGCCTAAAAAGACTTCCACAAAGAAAACAACCACTTCAACAACACGCAGAAAAAGAACAACAAAGACAAAAACAACAGCCTAGGCTAATTAGCACCCCAGCAACTAGTTATATTGAATAACTATGTTTAGCGAGGGACACTAAATGTCTTTACCTACTTTAACGCCTGCCAGTACGTTGTCAGCAATAGTTCTGCCAGTCACCGGCGCAGCTGGGAATGTCAATTCGGCTGTGCCATATAAAATATATTCGGAACCAACAGTTCCAATGTATTCAAAGCAGTTTGTATCCGGCGCCGTAGATCAAGTTTCTTATGTCTATAAGAAGCTTGGAGGCGATGTTCTTGATATAGAGCTGACAGAAGGTAACGTCTATGCGGCGTATGAAGAAGCAGTGTTAGAATACTGTTATCTCGTAAACGTTCACCAAGCAACAAATATAATTTCAGATTCCTTGGGTAATACAACCGGAAGCTTTGACTCAAAAGGTAATATAATGTCCGGATCATTATCCTCATCTTTGGGTGGAAAGCATGTTTCGCTCAAGTATGCAAAGTTTGATTACGGCGTAACAAGAAGAGTGTCAGAGGGCATCAGCGCTGACGTTGGTCTTAAGAACTCAGTGCAGTTTTCTGCTAGTGTTGCCATCAAAGTAGGGCAACAAGACTATGATTTGCAATCAATTGTATCAACCAGCACAGAATATTCTGCATCAGTGGGAAATAAAAAGATTCTCGTTAAGAGAGTGTATTACAAAACACCACACGCCATGTGGCGATTCTTTGGTTATTATGGCGGGTTGAATGTTGTCGGAAATTTACATAATTACGGTCAATTTTCTGATGATTCAACATTCCAACTAATACCAGCCTGGCACAACAAAGCACAAGCCATGGCTTTTGAAGATGCGATATATACTAGGATGTCTCATTATTCTTATGAACTTAAAAACAACATGTTGAGGTTCTTTCCAATACCATATTCAGGTGGACCGAAGAAGATGTATATTGAATTTTCTATACCAGAAGATTCTTGGTCTAGCGATGATCCGAAATCAGATGGTGTTAACAATATGAACACTTTACCAATTGGCAACATACCATTTGAAAACATAAACGCCATAGGCAAGCAGTGGATTCGCCGCTTTGCATTGGCTCTTAGTAAGGAGACTTTAGGTCAAGTAAGGTCTAAGTTTGGAACTGTGCCGATTCCTGGCGAGAGCGTCACTTTAAACGGTTCTGCCTTAATTTCAGAGGGAAAAGATGAGCAAGATAAGCTTAGAACTGAGCTTAAAGAAACTTTAGCAGAACTGACATATCTGAAGCTCTCGGAAAGAGATTCAACTATGGTGGAAAATGCAGAAAAAGTACTTCAGAAAGTTCCTTATCATATTTACGTGGGTTAATGAAACATGTCTGATGAAAACAATAAATGGTCTCAACCTGATAGTCCACCTCCGCCACTTTTTACTGGTAAAAAGGAAAAGGACTTTGTAAAGCAGGTTAATGATGAAGTCATTGAGAGAGTTATAGGGCAAACAATTATATATTACCCTATTAGTCTTGAGCACACAAACTTTCATGACTTCTACGGCGAGGCTATCGACAAAAGCTTTCTAAATCCTATCAGAGTTTTTGCGATGGTCAAATATCAGTCTCAAACCACATCAACAACCCCACTGGGTGTCGACAGGGTCGAAAAGATATCGATCGCTTTTCACAAGCGAAGGTTATCTGAAGATCAAGACTTGTTTGTTCGAGAAGGTGATTTTGTACAATATGGAGAATTTATGTATGAAATCTTGACCCTTGAAGAACCAAAGTGGCTTTTTGGACAAGTGGAGTCGAGTTTTGAGATTGCAGCGTCTTGCGTGAGGGCAAGAGAGGGATTGTTTAATGTCAGAGACAATTGATAAAAAGATACACTTTGAAGTCTCGACTATAGAGACTATAGACAAGTCTGTTCTAAACTTTGTTAAATCTCTTAGCTTGTCGACCATGACAAACAGGGGATTTAAACCAGTACCTGTTATATGGGGAACAGCAGAAAGATCGTTTCAGGTTAAGAACAATAAAGAGATAAGAGATGCGCAGGGTTTACTTGTGTTGCCGATTATATCTGTAAAGAGGTCAAGCTTCATGAAAAACACCGCCTCTCCTGGTGTATTTCAAGGAAACGTACCAGAAGCCTCCGGATCAGAAGGGGGGTCTCTTAATGTTAGTAGGACAATTTTTCAGCAAAAGACGCTTAAATTTGCAAATGCTGACGCTTTAAAGCTTCATGGTCAAAAAAATTATCCAGGCGCAAACCCAAAGGTAGTTTACAGGACAGTAAGTGTTCCAATGCCGGTTAATGTTGAAGTGACATACGAGATAACATTAAGAACGGAATACCAACAACAAATGAATGACTTAATGACGCCATTTGTTACTACTCCTGGGACCGTTAACTTTGTCAGGCTGGAAGAAAAAGAGCATAGATATGAGGGCTTCCTGCAGCCAGACTACTCATCCAACGATAATATCTCTGATTATTCTGGAGATGAAAGAAAGTTTGAGACAAAAATAACGTTAAAAGTTATAGGATACATTGTGGGCGAAGGTCCGAATCGAGAAAAGCCTCATTATGCAATAAGAGAAAACGCAGTTGAGGTAAAGATACCCAGGGAAAGAATAACTCTTGGGGAAGTCCCGGAGCATGAATTTGGAGCATATTATGGACTCTCTGGGGTGCCTGAAGATGTGAGAGAAATGTTGTTGATGAACCCCTATGTAATAGGAAACACGCCGGCAGCAAGCTTTTTCAACACCGCAGGATCCACAGGCACAGGAACCTCTACTGGTGGTAGCGTAGTGACAACTGATAACTTCGCCGGCGTCATGGCAGAAAATTTGGTAGTTAGGGAGATACTCAAAGAAGAAGACGTCGTCCCGGGAAGTTTGACAAACTTTACAACACAATTTAACATTCGAGCTAACACAGAACAGGTTATTATCAACGGTCAAATTCAACCAGTAGGGGCTACAGACCCCGGAACTTACACCATCTCAGGCGCCAAAACAGTTGTTTTCAACGAAAACGTTGAAAACGATGACTTTATTGTGATAACATATATCAAAGGCTAACAATAAAGGAGTCAGTAATGCCTAAAACAAATGCAAAACTTGTAGAAAACGAAGAAACCAACGAAGTCGAAGACCAGAAAGAAACCCTCTCCCAAGTAGAGAATACAGAAGGCAATAGTGCAGAGATAATTGACCTAGAATGGGACCAGATTCAGCCAATTTTTGAATTCAGAGAAAGGCTAGTTAACTTAGAAAATTATTTTGCTAGAATGTGTCTAGAATTTGAAAAAAACAAAGCAAATTTAATGAACCAGATTGTCTATGGTGAGGCTGACCTGTATGCCATGGCGCAATCTTTGCAAAAAGAAGCCAATGTTAACGAAAATCTGTCGTACGAGCTTAAGTTGCCAACTGAACCTGGCGAGAAGGGTTTTTTCGTCAGAAAAGATAACTAATTTTTGTAAAACACTCTAAAAAGACTCTATTTACCTTTGAGCAAAAAATGTTTATATTGAAAATGAATATCATAAAGGATGAAGACGAAAATGTCAGAAGAGTCAACAAACAACTACACAACAAGTGATATCGGCATAGCAGCATATTTACAACTCCAGGGTGAGAAACTTATAGCATGCCGCCGCTTAGAAAGCGGAAAATTTTATTTTTGTTTTGAAGATTCTTCTGGACAATGCAGACTAAAGTCTTTAGAGTTTTTAGAATCAGACTTTTGTAGATTTGACAACAATGTGCGAAATCTTAAAAAAATTCTTTTTTCATAGAAGGAGAAAACTAATGAGTGTTTTAGATAAATTAAAAGACCTAGTCGCCTCACTAGAAGAAGGCGAAAGATCCACAGCCCAGAAAGATGCCATGGTCAATGCATCCCCACCAGCACCTCCACGCGAAGAAGACCTTCCCGAAATTGAGGCTGTCGAAGCAGAAGATCTTGATGAATCTTCGTCGATTGAAGAGTTGCCTGACTATTTAGACTGTACCGCAGAAGAGTCAAAAGTTATTTTTGAATCTTTAGCAGCAGTTCGCCGAGCTAAAATTTCTTTGTCTGAAAGTTTAATACGCTTTGAAGAAACTAAGAGGCAAATTTTTGCCTTTATAGAAAAAAGCAACAAAGAACTTATAGCGGAGCTAAACTCTCTACGACTAGAGTATGGCATTCCCGAAGAGGGATATTCAGTTCAGTTACCGACCAGCGAAAGTGATAAAGTTTCTTTTTCTAAAGACTAGTTTATTATCCTACCTTTAGTTTAAAATTATTTAATAAAATTCTATTTTTGTTAGCCTTTAGTTTATATAAACCTGTGTAACATTAACAGGAGGAAATATAATGGCAAAAGCAACAGGTAGTATACGCTTTACCGGTCTACCAGATGAATTCTCCATCATTGAAATTAATGATGGTCAAGGATTGGTAGGTAGTAGGCTTAAGCTGGGTTGGATCGACGATGCTACGTCGAGTACACACCAGAATAATGCATTCTTGTCCGGAACTTCAGCCTCCAATAATACTCTTAGTGGAGACGCAATAGATCTCATACCTGTGTATAGAGATTCTTATAATGGCTCACGTACGCCATTTTTTCAGTTTGGTTTTGGTCACAAAAACAGTTCAGTTTCCACCGGTACTGGCGGAAAATTGATCGGAGAATGGCGAGATGCATTTGCAAACGATGGTACTCATCCGGCAAAGCTTGTAGTCCGACAGCCCGGCTTTGGCGCCATCGCTGGATTTGAGGTAACATTTGCCAATGTGACTAGTGGGTACAATCTCTTGTCTGGCGTTGGAGCCAACGTATCAGGCTCAAGTATTTCTAACTTTGCACGAAGAATCAGTCCTGGTGTTTACGAAATAAACACCCATAACTCGTCGCTTAACGACCTAAATGACCGATTGATTGGGATCTTTGATCAAGCAAATGCAGAAAATAGAGTATCCAGAACAAACTCATCCAGATCTGGAAACTTGAGTTTGTACATCGCCAACAATGTGGACCACGGTAATGATGACGCTGCAGACCATGCAACATTTAGCTTTGCGCTAGAATGCAGTGGATCTACATCTTGGACCTCCGCGCCAAGTGGGCTGTACTTTGGTACTTTTCACGCCTCAACGACTGACACGGATGGCAATTATCTTGCTCATGTGTCATCTTCGAATTCAGTTGTATACGCGCCTCGCTCGCCTTATCACGTTGCAGGCGGTTCGAGTGCAAACTTGTATGCCGCTGGTGCCGGTTCTGGTGTTGAGATAGCAAAGTACATAGCACAAGTAATCAATAACGCTCCAATCCGCATCACAGCAAGCGCAAGTGGAGACACAGTTAGTTTAGAAAATGATGAAGACAGTTCAGATGGTAACATAACAATAACAACAACAAGCGCTACTAATTTAACTATTTCCGGCATGTCCGGAGGTTCAGGTGGCGCAGCAGGAGGTGTAGACGTGGCAAAGCGTTTAAAGATTTCAGCAAGACAACTAGCACTTAAAGCTGCTTCTGGTATTTCAGGTTCAGCAGATGGCAAGTCAAACCTTATGTTGTCTCTTGATACTTTGGGAGCGGTTACAACCGTTGGACAGGCACACATTTTGGGTGTGCAAACAGGCAGTAATGGTAGGGTTAGCAAGATTACTTTTAGTAATCTCGAAGACCAGATTTTTGATAATGTTAGTGGCGACATCTCAATCGCCGCAGGCGGTGCAGCAACAATTGCAGCTGGTGCCGTGGAGCACGGCATGCTTGCTGAAGATATCATCTCCGGTCAAGCTGCTCTCGGTGGTGCCACAGTTGCTCAAGCTGACTTGCTCATGCTTGATGACGGTCCTGGTACCGTAAAGAAGGTTACCTTCTCAAACTTTGAGGACTCGATCTTTGGTAATGTTAGCGGTGATGCAACCATCGCTGCAGGCGGCGCATTGACTATTGCTAATGATGCAGTCGAGAGCGGAATGCTTAACGATAATATTATTTCGGGGCAATCTGCTCTTGGTTCCGCTGCAGCAGCTCAGGCAGATGAATTATTATTCTCTGACGGTGGCACTTTGAAGAAGATTACTTTCTCAAACCTTGAGGATTCAATCTTCGGAAACCTCAGTTCTGACTTAACTGTCGCTGCTGGTGGTGCTGTGACTATGGCTGCAGCACAAACCAATATCACATCGCTTTTGGCGACTGATATTAAGATTGGTGAAGATGATCAAACCAAGATTGATTTCGAGGACGCAGACAAGATTAACTTTTATGTTAACAACGTAAAAGATCTTGTTCTAGAAGAAAATGTCCTTGCACCTGGTGCCGATAGTGAAGTAGATCTTGGTAAAACTGGCACTCGCTTCAAAGATGCATACGTTGATTCTGTCACTGTAACTGACGATGTTACTATCGGCGGTAATCTCACGGTCAATGGCACTACAACCGCTATTGATACTACTCACTTGCTGATTGAGGATAGCTTGATCGAAATCGCGCGAGGCTCTGGCACGGGTGGGTCGAGAGCAAGCAATCAGAACGCTGGTATGTACATTTCTGGCTCCGTAAGAAGCAGAGATGTCTCTTTGACAGTGGCGCTCGACGGTGGCAAGCTCAGAGTCAGTGGCTCTAAGGACGTAGGTTCCGGTTTTGATATTGCAACATCTGGCTCTTATGCGATTAACGGAAAGAACGTTCTTGGACCAACCGCTCTCGGCGCTGAAGTTGTAGCCTCTAGCTTGACTTCGGTAGGTACCCTAGCCAGCGGTCAGATCTCATCTGGTTTTGGCAACGTAGACATCGGATCTAGCACTCTTGACGCTGGTAATTCAACTTTGTCATCACTGAAGGTCTCTGATCTAACCAGTGGACGCGTTGTTCTCGCAGGCACATCCGGAGAGATAGAAGACAGTGGTAACTTGACCTTCAATGGTTCACAGTTAACTGCAACTGGTCACATGTCAGCATCACAGAACATCTATGCTGCCCTTGCCATCACCGCTTCATTCTTCTCGGGTGACGGTTCTGGTCTTACTGGTGTGGGTGCAAGCGTTGCAGAAGCAAGTGCAGGTGGCGACGCAGGTGCTAACACGTTGCAACTAACCTTTGTTTCTGGTGCAGCTTCAGCAGCCAGTTTCTTCATGCAGTCTGGCTCTCTTTCTTGGAGACCAAGTACTGACACCCTAGAGACTGTCAACATTAGTGGTTCTGGTACCTTTGATCTTGCAGGAGCTGCAGACATCAGAGGAGCATGCTCTGTTGCAGGACTCATTTCAGGTTCTGGCGGTATGGATATTGGCGGACAAGTTGACCTAGGCGCGGCATTGAATGTCCAAGGCGCAACTACTTTGACCGGCGACATCACCCCAAATGGCGCAAGCGATACTGCAATTGCAATCAGTGCGGATTCTCTATACTTTAGAGATGCGGACGGAACAATGCACAGAGATACAGTTGCTGACATCATAGATGCAGTAGCTGGCACTGTAACAGCTACTGGTCTTGCTGGTGGCAGTGACGGTACAATGGCTATTGCCATCCACAGCTTGGATGCAGAAGTTATTGCTACTGGTGATAAACTTGCATTTGCTGATGCTGGTGACAATGGTCTACACAGTGAAACTGTGGACGACTTGTTCAAGATTGGTCCAGCTTTGGTTACTGAAGCTGCAGCAGTTGTTGCTGATGACTATGTACTTTTCCTTGATGGCGGCGCCTCCGGCGAAGCTAAGAAGGAAAGCATTTCTGACCTAGTTGCCCTGCAAGCCGGCGCCGGTTTACAGGCTACCAATGGTGTCTTTAGTGTTAAGAGCCGCCAGGATTCTTTCGCTTTGACAGCTTCTATCGGGCTTTCAGGTTCCGGTCCATTGGTCATGCATGAAACACCAGCATCCACTGGTTCTGTTATGGTATTCTTTAATGGTATCTTGCAGACTCAGGGTACTGATTATAGCCTAGGTGGAACTGGAAACAAGACGATCTCTCTCAAGGGTGCCAACACTCTTGCATCATCAGATGAGGTTGTTGTAAAGTACATCAAGTCTTAATAGGCAGATCTATCCCACCTCTACAGCCCCGGGTTTCCCCGGGGCTTTCTTTTCTTTTATTCTTTTCAAAAAAACAAAAACTATTTATTAAAGTAATATTTTACTTTCTTAATAGAGCCTGATTTAAGGAGATTAGTTAATATGTCTGCAAAGAAATTTAAGTTTGTTTCACCCGGAGTATTTTTGAGCGAGATTGACAATAGTCAGCTACCAAAAATACCAGGTGGCGTAGGTCCAGTGATTATAGGTAGAACAAGAAGAGGACCAGCACTAAAGCCTGTAAAAATTAGTTCGTTCCAAGAATTTGTACAAGTATTCGGAGATCCACTCCCCGGGAACGAAAGCGAAGATCCATGGAGAGCCGGCAGCGCACTTATTGCTCCTTCTTATGCTCCCTTGGCGGCACAAGCTTATCTCAAGGCAGACATCGACTCCCCGGTTACTGTAATACGTCTTCTAGGGGTCCAGGGCGATGATGCCTCCGACGCCGGTCAAGCCGGATGGGAAGCCAATCATGCATATGGGCTTTTCTGTTTTGCTTCTGCATCGACAATAAACGCTTCTCTTGTTGGCATCGTGTATGCAACAAATGCGAACATGGAAGTTGGCGCCCGCGGGATGTCATTTGGTAACAACTCGAAAGACCTCGCCTCACGCGCCAATAATGATGGACGACAAACCAAGGCTGTGAAGATATCGAACCATCATTTCACGATTTCTCTCTCAAACGACTCAGGAACAACTGTTTTGGAGAGAAAAGTATCTTTAAGAGATGGCTCAAATTACATAAGAGAAGAGTTGAACACCAACCCCATTATGACAAATAGCAGAATTACAGATAACACTGCTACAGGTGCACCTAAGAAAGCAATGGCAACAGACTATTGGCTTGGTGAGACTTTTGAGCAAGAATACGAAAAGATTGTCAGAGAAAACTCCGGAAAAGATCTTTATGTTTTTGCCATGAGACTAAAAGATGGAATGGATGATTTTAAAAGCGCCAACCACCAACTCGGCGCTGCCCGTACCGGATGGGTAATCCCTCAATATAACGGAGCCCAGGCGAGCTATAGTCCAGAATCTATGGAAAGACTGTTTCGTTTCATCTCCCTCCAAGAGGGCGAAGAAGGGATGGATTTGAATGTTAAAATAGAAAATATCAAGATCACTGATCCAGGAGAGCCATCTCCTTTTGGTCGATTTGATGTGGTAATAGAAAAGAAGAGAGCAGGTAGGATTTTTGCAGTCGAATCGTACGAGGATTTGAACCTTAATCCAAATTCTGATAATTATATTGCTAGAAGAATAGGCGATCAATTCTTGGAATGGAGCAGCACAGAAAAGAGAAACAAGATTTACGGAAATTATGTAAATCAATCCGCATTTGTCAGAGTTCAGATGGGACCCCAAGTCGAAGAGAACGGTCCCACGAACCAGAGAAGTGTTCCTTTTGGATTTTTGGGACCGATCGCCCCGAAGAGCGTCGCTCATGATGCGCTTACTAACGGTACCGGTAGTATTACCACAGCCGGAAAATGGGTTACTGGTTCTGTCAGTGGAGACGGTGGAGCACACAGCCTCAATGGTGTCACAATTAACTGGCCATCAGCCCCACACGTGTTGACAGGGTCTAGATCACCAGATTTAGACGCAAAATTTATATTTGGTGGAACACAGTACAATATGGTGGTTGCTTCTCATATTACTTCTTCAGAAAAAGCTAATTTTTCCTCAGTAAACTTGGGATTGAAAGATTACCTAAGAAGATACGGAACTTTCGGCTCACTAGCGAGTGAGCAAACAAGTGGAATTGCAAGCACTCACGAACATTCGTATATATTTTCTTTTGATGAGGTTATAATCACGGGGTCTACCGCTCTGTCTCAAGACATGTCGTCTTTTGTGCCAACAATACTAGCTTTTAAATCTGGATCTCACAGAACAGGGGACCAGTCGGCAGCTACTCGCGCCTTTACAGCATGTACGGCATCAAACGGAACGCAACTATCAGCATCAGCACTTCTGCAAGTTGTTAATAGTTTCTCGATGCCATTCGCCGGTGGTTTTGATGGAGTTGATGTAACAGAGGCGGACCCATTTAACAATGCAGTTCTAGTTGATAAAACAACTAGAAACAGTTATGCATATGCATCCATTGATCGAGCAATCGACCTAATAAAGGACCCAGAAGCTCTGGAAATGAACCTCGCCGCAATGCCTGGTATCACAAACACCTCACTGACGACAAAACTTGTGCAAACTTGTGAGGCAAGAGCAGATGCATTGGCTGTTATAGATCTGCCAGACATCTACGTGCCACCTACAGAAAAGATCTGTTCAACTTTCCAGGATCGTGTAAACAACACGACTCCAGCAAAGAGTGCAAAAGCCTTGAAAGCAAGGCAGATCAACTCAAGCTATGGTGCTTCTTATTATCCGTGGGTAAAGGTTAGAGACACTATTAACTCTAAAGATATCTGGGCACCCCCCTCAGTCGTTGCCCTTGGTGTAATGGGATATACAGAGCAGAAAGACGAAGTCTGGTTTGCCCCTGCAGGATTCAACCGCGGTGGTTTAAATGAAGGAAACGCAGGTTTGCCAGTGTTGCAGGCATCAGAGCAGCTGATGTCATCTCAGAGAGACTCACTCTATGATGCAAATATAAACCCTATCGCTTCTTTTGTTTCGGAAGGGCTGGTTGTCTTCGGGCAAAAGACTTTGCAGATGACCCCATCAGCACTTGATCGTATTAACGTTCGACGTTTGTTGATTTTTGTTAAGAAAGAAATTTCAAGAATTGCAAGTGGTCTTTTGTTTGACCAAAACGTACCAGCAACATGGGCTAGGTTTACCGGTCAGGTTGTGCCTTTCTTGGAAAGCGTAAAAACTAGACTCGGCTTGACTGACTTTAAGGTGGTTTTGGATTCCTCAACCACTACGCCAGATCTTGTAGATAGAAATATCATGTATGCCAAGATCTTTCTAAAGCCAGCAAGAGCAATTGAGTTTATTGCGGTTGACTTTGTTATAACGAGGTCTGGAGCTAGTTTCGACGATTAAATCATTAAAAAATAAATATATTTGATATATATTAATAGGAGATTTATTATAATGGCATTTTGGAGTGAAAAATCAGTAGAGCCAAAAAGAGGGTTTAGATGGCTCTTGTATTGGTCAGGCGTACCACAGTTTATTGTAAAGTCTGTGAAAAAACCAAGTTTCGCCGTCGGTATGACAAAGCACCAGTTTTTAAACTATGAGTTCAACTACCCAGGACGGGTAACTTGGAACCCAATTGATATTACAATTGTGGACCCTGTGTCTCCCGACTCCACAAAAAGCCTTTATGCTATTCTAGAAAAATCTGGCTATGTTATACCAACCGAATATCGTGAAGCTGAAGCTGTAACAATCTCAAAAGAGAATATGATTGATTCATTGGGCGGAGAAATAAAACTAGCTCAGCTTGGTCCAGACGGGAAAAGGGACTCCAACGGTCTCGGCATTGAGACTTGGGTTATAAAAAATCCGCTTTTAACATCTGTTGATTTCGGGAATCTAGATTATGGGGTCGAAGAGATGTTAAACATTCAGGTTAACATAACTTACGACTTTGCAACAATAGAGGGTCGATCCAACGACGGGCAAAGTTATGCAGGCTCACAAGTTTGGGATCTCAATAATCCACGCCCCGGTCGAGGCGGATCCGCAGATATAGGCGACGCCGGTTCTGAAGCTGGCGGACGCGGACGATTTTTTAGTTAATTATTAGTTTAAAGACAAGAGGAAACATGTCGCGAAATTCGAATAGAAGAAAAATGCCTGTAACAAAAGAACAACAGGCAAAACAAGAAAACCCACAACCCACAACAACACCATCTCAACCACAACAAAGACAAAGCCCTTTTGGGCTTTCTTTTGTTGTTCCAACAGAGATAGTGCACCTCCCAAGCGGGGGCGATTTTTATGAAGAAGGTAGCCCATTAAGTGGCATTGCATCAATAGAGATAAAGGCAATGACTGCAAAAGAAGAGGACATCTTAATTAATGAGAGTTTTATAGATAGAGGCATTGTCTTCGATCGACTTCTAGATTCCCTAATGATCACCCCAGGAATCAATAGTGAGGATCTTTTAGATTGTGATAAAGTAGCCCTGCTTATCAATGTTCTTAAATCGGGGTACGGGGATACTGTAGAAATTTCCCTTAACTGTGAAAGTTGCGGGCAAACTTCACAGGCTGAGGTCAGCCTTTCGAAGATGCTGGAAAAGAATGAACAGCAAAAGTTTACGATTACTGATAGCGATAAGTGGAAATATGACGCAAACAGCAGGACTTTAACCACAACATTGCCCGTTTCAAACATCAATGTTGTTCTTAGAATGCTCTCAAAGAGTGATCAAATATACCTGCAACAAGCAAAAGAGAGAAAAGAGAAGTTAAATCTGCCACATAGTGAAACAATTGAATTTATTAGAAGGACACTTGTGTCAGCTGAGGGAGAAACAGACCCAACAATATTATCCCAATTAATAGATGTATTACCAGCAGCTGATGCGCGCCGCATAAAATATGTTCACAATATTAATATACCAAAGTTCGACACAACTCAAGAGATAGAGTGCCCAAACTGTTCTGCAATAGCGGAAAGGGAGGTGCCCTTCTCTGTGGGCTGGTTTTGGTCTCTCTAATGATTATGTAGAAAAGGTAACTTACGAATCGATCTACATCTTAATGAAGCACGCTAACATGTCTTTTGTTGAGGCATATAGTTTGCCTGTACCCCTCCGTAGTTGGTTTATCGAGCGTATCCTAAAGGATCACGAAGATAAAGACTAATCATAATTATTTTTTTGCCTATTTAGTTTATGGAGAAACATAGATAATGGGTTTACGAATAAGCGAAATTATAGAAGCACTAAGAACCTCCAGCAGACGCGAGAGAAGGGATTTTTCCGACGCTCTCGCAGATGCTGGTGTCCGCCTCCCCAGCCCCGGCGGCGGAGGCAGCGATGATGCTGGGATAGGAAGGTTTTCTGAAACGCGTAAAAATGTTATCGATTCCACCGTCCGTACCGGTGAAGACTTCCTAGAATCTTTCGGTCAGGGAATGAAAGATATCCCGAACCCCTTCAGTCAGATAGCAGAATCTATCCAGACTGCAAACGAAGCTCAAAAAGATTTCATGAGGGCTGGTTTCACTGGGGAGATGTTCGATATCTCCAAAGCTGTCTCGCTAGCTAATAAAGAAAGTTTGAAGCTAACTGGCACCACTCGCGGCGCCGAACGCGTAATGAGCCAACTAACTTCGGGAACAAAAGCTTTTGTCATCGCCGGCGAAGATCTTCAAAAGTCATTGGTAAGATCGTCTGTGTTGTTACAAGAGTCAGGGTTTAACATGAGAGACTTTTCAGAAATAGTCGACTCTGCTGCGTTCTCCTTCAATATGAACAAGCAAGAAATCGAGGGATTGACCTCTACATTGATTCAAGTGCAGAGAGAGATTCCTGTAAGTGCTGATGAGTTTTCTAGAAATTTCCGTGATGCTCAACAAAACTTTGCTTATTCTGCAGACAAGATGATGGACACTTTTATTGGGTTGCAAAAAATGTCTGCAACCACCGGGGTTTCTTTCGATAGCTTAACAAGGGCGTTCGGAAGTTCTCTGGACACTTTTCAAGGTTCAGCCCAAAAAGCAGGTCAATTAAATCAGATTCTGGGTAAGTCAGCGTTTAACAGCATGGAGCTTCTAACAATGACAGAGATGGAGAGAGCTGAAAAAGTTAGAAACGCCATAATGGAATCTGGTCGAAATGTTCAAGATATGGGCAAGTTTGAGTTGCTGGCGCTAAAGGACACAATGGGGTTGGGTTCTGTTGAGGAAGTTAGGAAGTTTTTACGGGGAGACCTTAAGATCGACGAGGCAGGAGTCATGAAGGCAGTTGAAGCTAAAGATCCAACCGCGCTGAAATCAAAAGCTTTGGACACTTCTCTAGATATGTTAGAGAGTAGAATCAGAAAAACAGATACAGTTTTTAAGCGCTTTGCCCTAGATATGGCAACTCGCTCACGCCAGGCAACCGAATCGCTTCTGGAAATGAATGGCACATTTGGAGCACTTCGAAAATCCGGATTAACCCTAGAACAATCAGTCTTAACTTCCGCAGGCAGTATTATGGGTCTAGTAGACACTTCCCGCCGCGACAGAACGGACGTCATGGGCGTAGGACGCAAAAAATCAGCAGCAGAAGTCATGGCAGACGCTGCTCTAAAGAAGATCAATGAGATGGATAAGGTTAATGCTAGTATGTTGGAAATGTTTAAAAAAGGAGGTCTCGCCGCGGCAGTCGCCGGAGGCGGAGCCATCGCTGCAGATAGTCCTTTTCTAACAGCGTTTGGGTCAAAGGTTGGGCAAAGCATCGGAGAAGCATTCTCCGGAGGGCTTAAAGTCACTATGGATCTAGAGAGTAAGGTTGGAAGATTGGACCTTGCCCCAAGAGTTCCGGGAAGGTAAGTAACTAATCAGGGTTGCCAACAAAAAAGGAGGTATAGGGTAGATGAGCTTTACGAATGTCAATGAAGTAGCAAAAAGCAAAAATCAAGAAATTTTTATAACGCATGTTGCAACAGGCAAAACGGTAGCTTTTCCTGGGATTTTAACAGAATATCAGGACCAATACACTGTCTCGTGGGGCAATGAGCAGATTTTCGGACGTAACGACCCTATAAAACCGTATGAGGGCACCACTAGGAACATAAGACTTGGGTTTAAGATTCTGTCTGTTAGCTTTAATCACGCAAAAGAAAACTTGAACAACATACAAACAATGATTAAGATGTTGTACCCAGTTTACAGCGCGCCGCTAGACGGCTCCGGCGCGTCTCTAGGCAGAACATTAAAGGCGCCCCCACTATTGAGAGTTAAATTTTCAAACTTGATCCAGTCAGCTGACGGCGATGGCAGTCTTCTTGGTTGTATTGACGGGTTTACTTATAGTCCCGAATCAGACCCGGGATACTTTATCGGGCTGAACGGCGAGGTTTACCCAAAAGAGGTGTCAGTAAGTTTTGGATTTACCCCGCAACATGAATCCCCCCTCGGATGGGATTCTACAAATTCTGAATTCTTGACAAATGGATATCCATATGCTACAGTAGAAGATACTAACGCCGAATCCTCCAGAGGAGACCAAAATGCAGCTCTAGACTCTGCCAAAGAAGACCGGGCTTTAAATTAGGTGTATAAAATATGAGAAATAGAAACGATTATAGACTAACGACAGTTATAGACAGCAAATCTAGAGAGTTTATTCACTCTAGAAAAGATGTTGATGTTGTAAAAACGCTTGAAAGAGTGTTTTACCCATCTCCAACAGAAACTGAACTGAGAGAAGAGATTGATCATGTTCAAAGGATATTCAAATCCGGTGATAAAATGTATAAATTTGCATATGACTTTTACGGAGACACAGATCATTGGTGGATAATTGCCTGGTATAACAATAAGCCAACGGACGCACACTTTAAGGTGGGCGACACAGTTTACATACCGAAAGAACTCGATGTTGCCATAAGAATAGCAACAAGAGAAAGGTAAAAAAGAAAGAACATGGCAAAGAAAGATAAATTTCAGCTAAACAATTTCCACCCTCAAGCATATTTGATGTTTTTGGCAGGCTATAGTGCTGGATCTTTAGCTAAAAGCAAGCTAGCCGCCCAAGGTGGGAAAAATGTCCTGGGTGTACATAAGCTTGTAGGAAGATACAACCCACAGGCTGTTATGTCAAAGGTGTACAACGCAAAAGACTCTTCTGGTAACAAGCTAATAAAGGCTAATTTTTTCAACCTAGAAACTCACAAAATAAGCGCACTAGTGCCAGAGTTGAGGTTTTACAAAGTCGAAGGCGAAATTTTCACTCCTTTTTACTTTCCTGTCTCTGTGGTATCCGACACTGCAGCGTCTCTAGATCAGCCAGCCCGACTTCGAGGCTCCGGAGTGAAGAGTTTTTCTGTTGATTTTATGGGAACAGATCCGTTTACAGCGCCAAAATATTTAAAAGCGACCATGGATCTATATGTTGAAAACATCGCAAACTTATTTGATGTTTCTCCTGGTTATGCCCCATTAGTCGACCTTTTTACAATATCAATCGCCGGCTCAACGACCAAAAAGTCACCCAATGGGTCAACATTGACATCTGGCGACTTCGCTAGACCCATTGAGATAGCTGTAACTTTAGGGTATGTTATACCAAGTAATAGAATGGGCATTTTTACACAAGAAGAAATAAAAGAAATACAAAGCTCGAATTTATCGATCAGGATGAATGTAATCCAACACACAATTAATGTAAATCAAAACGGTAGCGCTAACATTGCTATAGAATACACTGCCCGAATTGACAATGCAATTAGAAACCGTATATACAGCGCTGTAGACAATCCGATAGATGTTTTAAAAAGAGCAAATATATATCAACTACTTTCAGCAACCGAAAAAAACCTAGAATCAACAGGCAAAAAGAAGGACAAAGAACCTCCAGAATCCGTGAGAAAGAGTCAGTTAAGAAAAGCCATTGAGATTAGAAAAGTCATGAATTTTCTTGAAGAGACTAACAGAATTCATTCTGTTCTTACCAACAAGGAGTACTTACTAACTTACAATAAACTGGGAATAGATCTATTGGATAAGGAGGCAACAGAACACAAAACAGATCCAGAGTCAGACATTGAAAACCCCGGAACTCCGTCCCCACCGGGCGCCTCACTCGAATCGGAGCAGTCTAAGTCCATAGAGGAAAGCATAAAAGAGATGGACAGTTCTGTCAGGAGAGTGTATTATGTTACTTTTGGTGATTTGCTGGATTCGTTTTTCGAAAAGGCTTTTTCGAACCTAACCAACGCGCAACTGTTGCTCCAAAAATCTTCTCAAATAGAGTCTATTGATTTTTTGTCAAAAACAGAAGAAGAGAGACTGTCAATATCGAAAAGTCTTGCAATTTCAGAGATGGATTTAGCTGATTTACACACTTTTTCTCAAAAATCTAAAGATGAAAAAGAAAAAATAAACAAAACACTGCAGGATGCAATAACTCGCCTGGGAACCTTCAGGGTTCTGCTCGCAGATGTTGAATTTACTAATTATTCAGAAACAGCTTCTGCAGGAAGTACTGACGTCAGAATGAATTTAGCAGATATTCCGATATCCCTAGAGACATATCAACAGTTTATGTTTGATAAAATAATTAATTCTTATCGCAACAGCTATACAGTTACTTCTTTTATAGAGGATTGCGTGAGTTCTTTACTTCCTTCTGCTTTTGGAAAAGAGTGGGCAAACGCCGGCATAGCATCGAGGGTTGTTGATAGTGCTCCCCAAGTGACAAGTGTTAACTATTCAGGACCAGATCTTCGAAAGTCGCTAAAAAAGAGGAAACAGATAGACCCCGTTGACGTCCCATCGGGACAAAAGAATTTTAGAGCTTCAAATATAAAAGATGAAGCAGATTATGTGGTTATTCATCAGGCAGTCGACCGGTCTCTTGCCCGTGATGGTTCTGGCAAGGTTGATGAAGACTCTAAGAATGGTGTATATCACTTCCTCCTGGGCAAGGACCGCGGTCTCATAAAAGAAATAAGCTTTTCTCGTTTTGACGTTCCTTTTGCGCAAGAGCAGCTTATGACAAACCAGGTTGGCACTTATGATGAGTTGAAAATGCCATATAATGCAAGCATTAGCATGGTTGGCAACAACTTATTTCTTCCTGGGAGTCAAATATTCATTAATCCAAGCAATATTGGTTTTGGTTCTCCAACAGATCTAGAATCCCCAGCTTTCAAGATCGGTTTGGGGGGCTACTACACTATTTTGGGCGTCACAACTACCTTTAACGGCTCAACGTTGGATACAAAAATCGAATGCAGCTTTGGCTCGCACGCTCGCGACCGAGTTGGGTTGACCGGCATCGCGGGAGAAGTCAAAAAAATCTCTGATATAGAAATGGACAGAGAGTCCAACGACAGCGAACCAGGAGATATTCCAGATTTAAATTCCGGTATAGTAGAGGTCCAACAATCGCACTATTTAGAACAGCTTTCCGGACTAAGAGACCCAAGAACCGGAAACCAAGTTTTGGACTCTACGACAGCGAGAAGAATATCGAATGACTATATATTACACCAAGAAAATAATGATGTCTCAATTCCTGGCGTAGTCGACAAAACTATAAACCCATCTACAGGCGCCGTCAGGTACAACTTAGACAAGGGGCAAACTATAGAGATTAATGACACAAACCCGGCTTCAAGTGCTGTTAAACTTGTAAGTGTCTGAGGAGGTGGTGATGTCCGACGAAAAAACAATATTTAGAGGGGGATCAACAGGTCGAATAAGGACCGAGATTTCTGAAAGATCCAAATATAAAAGAATGGTAGATTATGAAGGTATGATTGATACGCTTTATGAGAAGTATTCTTATGGGTTCATTAATCCAAATTATCAGCCAGTTTTTTTGGTAGATGATCCGGAGATTTTCAAGGGCTTCCCCGGTTATGCTGACGATGTGAGGTGTTTATCTTTCGTGGCAGACGCCTTTTCCGCATTTAGAAAGGATTATTTAGCAATAATTGAAAACACAACGATAGGTTTTCCAGAGTTCCTGGATGGCTGCACTCCTGTTCTTGGTTATGAGTCTTACGAGAGCATATATAATGATTATATAACGTACGTTGGAGTAAAATACTCTAATTTATTAAAAAATAACAGATCTGTAAACGACTATAACTGCTATCTAGATGCATTAAAACACTTGCTTTTAAGGCACTTAAAGGAATTTCCAATTACAAAAAGTGGAGTCCTACTTTCTAATCACAACCACACTAGAAGTTCTGGTCTTGTCTTGGAGATGGCAAAATTGGACTACAATAGTGATCTAGAAAAAGGCAAAATATTGCAAGATGAAAACTTCCAATGCTTTCTACAGTACGCATCTAATTATGGGTTTTTTATCGACAAATACGCTCCTTGGAGACTGTATGCGAACATGCAACACCCTAATATTAAATTATATTTACGACGGGACGTCCCAGAAACACAAAAAGAGTCCTTGACAAGTTACGATACAAATTATATAATGGATTCAATATATAGATTAAAATCACATAGAGATGACCTATGGGCACTTCAAGATTTTACGCTAAAGGTCTATAACGATATAAGAAATCAAGTTCCATTTTACGTGAGAAAAGAGTATAATAGCTCCACCGCGGCAATTGAACAAATTAACGTTTTCCGACCCGGCGCGGATATGCTAAAAACAGAAGATTGGCTAGAGCTGCTAGTTTTTGTTCGAATGTTGGAGCTGAACATATATAACGACCGTGAATTTAGGATTCACAAAGAAAATGTCCTAATGCAGAACAAGGTATATGGATTAGAACAGGCAATAGATACCGTAGGTCATATAATGTCTAACTACATAAGAAATATTTATGAAAAGTACAGTGAAGGTAGCCCAAACTCTTGACATGGAAAGTGCCTGTGTGGGTGCCTATGTTGAAAATAAGTTTTATTTTGAAAATCTTGAAAACGCCTTATCAGACGTTGATTTCTTGTGGAAGTCCTCTCCTGGTTTAGGGGAGGATAAAAAATACAGATTTTTATCTTTGTATTTGAAGAACAACAGCTTATCCGATTTTGCTCCCGACCCTGCGAGGTATTTAGAAACTGAGAGATCTATTCATTCGCACCGTGCAGCAGCCATTACAGCGAAACTAGATTTGTCAGCTCTTTGTTTTTTTGATTCTCTGCCTGACCATATCTTAAACCGGTGGTTCTCGATTAGAGAATCAGCCATGAGAAAAGTAGCATCAGCAATCCCACCACCACCAGACTATGATATTCTCCATAAAATTCACGTTCTTGTGGACTCCATTTCAAGAAATCCTCTTAATGTAAATGGAGAAAAAAGAAAGGTCAAATACGACTTTTTGTCTTCTGCGACAGGTAGACTAACAACGGTAAAAAATTCCTATCCAATTTTGAGCTTAAGTAAGTCTGATCGATCGTCGGTCACGCCATGGAATGACATGTTCTTAGAACTGGATCTTAACGGAGCAGAGATTAGAACCCTTTTGGGGCTTTCGGGCACAGACCAGCCAGCTTATGACATTCATGAGTTTAACAGAATCACAGCAGCTAAAGACCTCACAAAAAGATCAGAGGTGAAAGCAAGATTTTTCGCTTGGCTTTATAATCCAAAAGCAAGGGATCGTAATTTGGAGAAGTTTTATGATAAGACCATTTACAGAAATCATTACAAAAATGGAACCATAACCACCCCATTCGGAAGAGAATTGAGAGTCGATGACAGAAAAGCTTTAAACTATTTGACACAATCGACGACTAGTGATATAGTTTTAGAGAATGCCTATAAGATTATGAAAATTTTGAACAAGAGAAAAAGTTTTGTTTCTTTTACGATGCACGACTCTGTTGTATTGGATTTTTGTAAAGAGGATCATGATTTGGTGCAAGAAATAAAGAACACTTTTGAGAATAACATGTTTGGAAATTTTCTCTCTAGTATTAGAATCGGCAAAAACTTTGGAAACTTGAAGGAATTAATAATTTGAAAAATATTTTAGCTCTGGGAAATGCGGCTTGCAATATTGTATCTTCATTGAAGCAATATGACATATATAACATATATGAGATTTCCAATGAAGTAGAAAAGTCAAAAAATTCATTTAGACTTCCTCTCTTAGATAAACCAGAAGAATATGAAGAGCTGGATATAGTCAAGAAGATTGGTTTTTTGAAAAACATAAAAGAGAATGTTACTTTCTTTGTTTGCGGTGCATCGATATCTAGCGCTTTATCCTTGAGGGTCTTGGAGTCGCTCTATAATAGAGGTGTTCAAATAAAGGTAGTATATTTTCATCCAGAGGTTGATTTTCTATCAGAACAGCAGGCTTTGCAAGAGAGATTGACTAGGGGTATTTTACAGCAATACGCTAGATCTGGGCTTTTTGTAGATATAACCCTTGTCTCAAATAAAACGCTAGAGAGTCTAATAGGTGAGGTGAGCGTTTTCGATTACTATTCTGAAATTAATAAAGGGTTTTGTGATTCTTATCACATGGTCGAAACATTTAAGAACACAAAGCCAGTCATGTCAACTTTTTCTAAAACCAGGGAATCATGCAGAATCAAAGCACTCGGGGTGAGTAACCTTAAATGCGAAGATCAGTTGTTTTTTCCGCTTGACAACGAAGTTGAGATACTATATTATTGTGGAATAAACGAAGAAAAGCTCAAAACACAAGGTGAGCTTTTTAGGGAACTCACAAATAGTGTGAAATCAAAAATAGTGGGAGAAAAGAAGGCGTATTTTGGCATATACCCCACACAATATGAACATGACTATATTTATGTTGAATACCACTCCCCAAAAACACAAGAAGCAAAATAGCAAGTTAGAAAGAAAAAAAGGTTCACTTTGAAAAATCCAGAATTAATAATGTTTGTGGGACCGATGTTCGGCTCCAAAACAACTAGATTAATCGCTGCACTAGAGAGATATAAATATCAAGGAAAATCGATTTCGGCATTTAAGCCTATGATAGACAACAGGTATTCTAAAGGCGAGATAGTAACTCATAACGGTGGTAGAATCGAAGCACAATGTGTTGCGTCTGCTGAAGATATTGTTCAGTCTTTGAAATCCCATCCAGCTTCAGTCGTTGCTATTGATGAGGCTTTTATGATAGAAAATATAGGAAATGCTGTAATAAACCTTTACAAATCTGGCGTAACTGTGTTAATATCAAGTCTAGATTTGTCCTCAAAGGGTGTACCCTTTGCAGAAATTTCCAATATGATGCCCTGGGCTACAAAAATTGTAAAGTGCCCTTCTGTCTGTGCATTGTGCGACAGCGATGCGCACTTCACTTTTAGGAAGTTTGAGGACGAAAGAGAGCTTCTCATAGGGGGATCAGAGATGTATGAACCCCGCTGCTGGAACCACTATAAAATAGTTCTTGACAAAGAATAAAAAATAGCATATTATATAAACAGTTGGTCGGGATATTTGCCGACCTGCTATAGCCAAACGTGCAAAAAAAGAAAATACCATAGGAGGTAATATAGCATGGCACTTAATTTAGACGCTATGAAAGCGAAGTTAGATAAACTTAACGGCAAGGGCGACGGAAACAGAAATCAGTTTTGGAGACCCGAAGACGGAGAGAATAATATTAGAATTGTCTCCACATCCGATGGGGACCCTTTCAAGGAGCGCCATTTTCACTACAACGTAGGAACCTCGGGATTCCTTTGTCCAAAGAGGAATTTTGGTGATGATTGTCCTGTTTGTAATTTTGCAAACAAACTTTGGAATGAGGGCACAGAAGAGAGCAAGCGACAAGCCAAGGATATGTTTGCAAAGCAAAGGTTTTTCTCGCCAGTTCTAGTCCGCGGAGAAGAGTCAGAAGGTATTCGAGTGTGGGGATACGGAAAGATGGCTTATGAAAAGCTCTTAACAATTGTTTTAGATCCAGATTATGGAGATATCACAGATCCTGAAAATGGAAATGATCTTAAACTAATGTATGGTAAGTTACCGGGAGCAAGTTTCCCTAGGACAGATATCCGCCCACGTCCCCGTAAGACGGTCCTTTGTGATGACGCTGTCGGCGGTGACGAGCGCTGTACTGAGTTGCTAGAGACAATTCCGAATTTTGAAGAGCTTTTTGAAAGAAAGACAACTTCAGAAGTCCAAAGTATATTGGATCAGTTTCTCAGCTCAGAGACTTCTGAACCAGCTATCGAGAAGTACGGCAATTCCAGCCAGGAGCCTGTCAGCGCAGTCGAAGAGGCTTTTAACGATCTTTTGAACAGCTGATGTCCGGGCTTTTAAGATACCCTGGTGGGAAATCCAGAGCGGTAAAAAAAATATCTCCCTATATCCCACCGGGGATCAGCTCATTGTGCTCTCCTTTTCTGGGCGGCGCGTCGCTCGAACTGCACTTAGCATCAGTGCGAAAGATTAAGGTTAGTGGTTTTGATTTGTTTGAACCATTGGTTTGGTTTTGGCAGTCAGCACTGCAATCGCCGTCCGCTACAGCGAAAGAAGCTGACAATTTTAGAGAGTTTAATGAGGACTTCTTCAAGGTTGTAAAATCAAAAAAAGTAAAACTTAAAGGCTTGACAAAAGATAGGTTTATTGACCTGAGATCAGAACTCAGAGAAGCTGAAAGCTACAGCATTAGAAATTCTGCAATTTTTTATGCTTTAAACAGAAGTAGTTTTAGCGGAGAAACCTTGTCTGGTGGGTATTCTAAAAGGGCTTCATACGCGAGATTTACCGATTCTAGCATAGATAGGTTGAAAAATTTCTCATGTAAAAACCTCAAAGTGGAGTCAAAATGCTTTACAGAGTCGATACCATCAAATATGGACTCTTTTTTGTATTGTGATCCTCCTTATATGTTGAAGGCTGGTAATAACTTATATGGGGACAAGGGAAACCTGCATAAAGGTTTCGGTCATGAAGCCCTTTATGACCTACTAGACTCCCATCCAGGCTGGGTGCTTTCCTACAACGATTGTGAACAAGTCCGACACATGTACAGCAAATATCAGATTATAGAAGAATCTTGGTCATATGGCATGAAAAATGTCAGGAATAAAAAACAGGGCGAAGCCAAAGTAAAAATGGGAACTAGTTCTGAAATCTTAATAATAAAGGAGTAAGTATGGCAAAAGTCACAAAACTTAAAAAAGGAGCCCTGGATATATCCGCAATTCGGGGTATTATAAACAAAAAAGCGGGAAGAGAAGTGGCTCACTCTCTACAAGACAATAACCCAACTGAAGTTAACGATTGGATTCCCACTGGATCTAGGTGGTTAGACTCAATTATTTGCAAGGGTAAGCTGGCTGGCATCCCCGTGGGAAAAATCTCGGAGATTGCTGGATTGGAAGCAACGGGTAAGTCGTTTATGGCTGCTCAAGTCGCGGGCAATGCACAAAAGATGGGGATTGATGTTGTTTATTTCGACTCGGAATCGGCACTAGACCCAAGTTTTCTTGAACGCGCCGGCTGTGATCTTGAGAGACTCATGTATGTACAGGCTGAATCCGTCGAGTTTGTCCTTGAGACTATCGAAGAACTGTTAGGCACTGGTAATAAGTGGCTTTTTATCTGGGACTCTCTAGCACTAACGCCGTCTATTTCAGACGTCGAAGGCGATTTCAACCCACAGTCATCAATGGCGGTGAAGCCTAGAATCTTGTCTAAGGGTATGGCAAAGCTCACAATTCCCATTGCTGATGCAAATGCCACTTTGCTGGTTTTAAACCAGCTGAAGACAAATATGGCAGCTAGGACTCCAGCCGAAGCGATGACTACACCTTATTTTACCCCCGGGGGTAAAGCGATGTCTTATGCTTACTCATTGCGGGTGTGGTTAACTGCTAGAAAGGCGAAAGCCTCTTTCATAGTAGATGACAATGGGTATCGTATTGGTTCGGAAGTTAAAGTAAAGCTGGAAAAATCCCGATTTGGCACCGCTGGGCGTACGTGCAACTTCAAGATCCTTTGGGGTGATGAAAGCATCGGAGTGCAGGATGAAGAAAGTTGGTTCGACGCAATACAAGTCTCTGAAAGACTGAAGCAGTCTGGAGCATGGTTCACGTTAGTGAAGAACGACGGATCAGAAGAGAAGTTTCAGCGTAAGACTTGGACTTCTAAACTGCAGAAGGAAGATTTTAGGGAGAGTGTCTTGACAATCATGGACAATGATGTTATTATGAAGTTCAAGAATAGAGAAGGCAATGCAGAGGACTTCTACGACTCCACCGACGACGCGGAGCCTAGTGAGTGACTAACAGAAAGCCTGGCTCTTGCCAGGCTTTCTTTTTTGAAAGGTAAGTTATGTTTACTTTAACACAATATTTGATAGACCAGCCATTAATATGGGGTGTGATTGCAGATGTGCTTTTTTTTGGCAGCCTGTATTTCGGTCGACAAGAGAAAGGATAAAAAATGAAAAGATTAATGATCGTAGACGCATATAACCAGTTTATTCGAGGGTATATTGTTGATCCAAGCAAAAACACCAATGGTGAGCCTATCGGCGGCATGAGAACGTTCATAAATATTCTGAACAAAATAACAGGTGAAGTAAAACCAGACATGATTGCTGTCGTGTGGGATGGTCAAGGCGGATCCAGAAAGCGAAGAGCAATTAACAAAAATTACAAAGAGGGGCGAAAACCTCTTAGAGTCAATTGGTCCACTTCAGAGATGACACCACAAGACACAGACAACAATAAGCTCTGGCAACAACTAAGGGTGGTAGAGTATTTAAACCAGACTCCCATAGTTCAGTTTATGGAGCCAGAAGTGGAAGCTGATGACGTCATTTCTTATATTAAAAACAATAGTTTTTTTGCAGAATGGCAAAAAGTTATCGTTTCGGCAGACAAAGACTTTATTCAGTTGCTGGATGAGAAAACTCTTCTTTTTAGACCAATCCAAAAAGAAGTTCTTAACATCAATGCTGTTTTGGAAAAGTACGGAATTCATCCAAGAAACTTTGCCCTTGCGAGGTCAATGGCAGGGGATCCAAGCGACAATCTACAAGGTGTCCCTAGGGTGGGTCTTGGGACGGTTGCAAAGAGGTTCCCTTTCCTCAAGTCAGATAAGGACTATTACATTCAGGATGTTTTAAGCGAGTCGTCAACGGCAGACAATAAAAGATTAAAAATATATCAAAATGTTCTAGAATCGGAGGACGTAATAAAAGAAAATTACGAAATAATGCAACTATCGTCACCACAAATGTCCATACAATCAAAAAATCGAGTTGATGAAACTTTTGAGGAGTTTAGCCCCCAATATAATCAAACAGAGATGAGAAAACTAATGATTAAAGATGGTGTTTTGACGGTGAACATGCAAAATTTAGAACAAAAATTTAACGATATTATTAATTCATTCTCTAAGTAGAATATACCGTAAAAGAAAAAAACAACAAGAAGAGGGACAATGGAACATCAGGTAAGTTTTTCAAAATTTGGAAAGTCGTTTCAAGAGGATTTGTGTCATTTGGTTTTAAATGACAGACCTTTTGCAGATCAAATGTTTGAGGTTCTCGACTTGAACTTTTTAGAATTAAAGCACTTGAGAGTTTTCGTTGCAAAAATAAGAGATTATAGGAAAAAATATGGAGTCCACCCCACATCTAATATTATGCATTCCATCATACGAACAGGTTTGGATGCAGAACCAGACTCAGTCAAACTTCGTATCCGCGAGTACTATGCAAGGGTTTTGGCGAAGGGTCATGTGCCAAACTCCTCGGAATACATTAAAGACACGGCGCTAGATTTCTGCAAAAAGCAGAAACTTAAGGAAGCCTTGATTAAGTCTGTGGATCTTATAAAATCTTCCTCGTTTGATGAAGTGTCAAAAATTATCGATGGCGCCCTAAAGTTGGGATCAGACAACTCTTTTGGTTATGAATATCTAGCGGATTTTGAAAAAAGATTCCAAAAGAAGTCCAGAGCCCCAGTCACGACAGGGTGGGATCAAATCGACGAAATCGCGAAAGGAGGGTTAGGTAAAGGTGAGTTGGGAGTTGTTGTTGCCCCTACTGGTGCTGGCAAGTCTATGGTTTTGGTACATTTGGGCGCTCAAGCGCTTAAGCAAGGTAAAAATGTTTTACATTATACTTTGGAGCTTGCTGACACTGTCGTCGCAGGTCGTTACGACTCTGCTATTACTGGTGTGGAGCTTAAAAATTTAGCAGTCTTTAAAGAGAAAATTTACGATGAGATAAAAGACTTATCAGGAAAACTAATTGTAAAAGAGTACCCGACAAGGTCAGCTTCAATTAACACAATTAAGAATCATATTGATAAGTTACGAAGAAGGGATTTTGTTCCCGATATGATTATTGTGGATTATGGTGACTTAATTAAGCCGGAATCTTCAAAAAGAGACGAAAAAAGACACCAGCTTGAAACTATTTATGAAGAGTTGAGGGGTCTTGCTCAAGAAGCAGAATGCCCACTTTGGACCGCATCACAGACCAATCGATCGGGTCTGAATGCAGAAGTCATAACAATGGAGTCTATTTCGGAAGCTTTCAATAAATGTTTTGTCGCAGACTTTATCTTTACAGTCTCCAGAACAATAGAAGATAAGAATACTAATCAGGGACGAATCTTCATTGCTAAGAACAGAAATGGTCCGGATGGAATAGTTTATCCTATTTTTATGGACACTAGTAACGTGAAAATAAAAGTTTTAAATAAGACTAATGAGTCGATAAGCGATATAATGGAAAAGTCATCGCAAGAACGTCTTGCCAGTTTGAAGAAAAAGTACGAAAATTATAAAAAACAGAACAACGGAGGAAAGTAGAGTGGAGTTATCAAATCAGATTTTGTCAGAAATCACGGTACACATGAAGTATGCCAGGTACCTAGAAAGTGAAAAGCGAAGAGAGACTTGGCATGAGCTTGTTTCTAGAAACATGAAAATGCATATAAAAAAGTTTCCTGAATTAGAAATTCAGATTACAAGGGCATACAAGCACGTGTTCGACAAAAAGGTCCTTCCATCTATGCGCTCAATGCAGTTCGGCGGTAAGCCTATAGAGGTTGCCCCCAACAGAATCTTTAATTGTGCATTCATGCCCCTGGACGATTGGAGGTCATTTTCTGAAGCCATGTTTCTACTATTAGGCGGAACTGGTGTCGGTTTTAGCGTACAAAGACATCACGTTGAAAAACTCCCCGAGATTAGGAAGCCAAACCCAAAGAGAACTAAAAGATTTTTAATCGCAGATTCCATCGAAGGTTGGGCGGACGCAGTTAAAGCCCTTTTCAGGTCGTATTTTTATGGAGGATATAGGCTTAGATTTGATTATTCGGACATCAGAGCAAAAGGATCACAGTTGATAACTTCAGGAGGTAAAGCCCCCGGACCACAGCCCCTAAGAGAGTGTCTAGTTAAATTGGAAGGCATGCTGTCCCAGAAAGACGAAGGAGAGAGGCTTAGGACAATTGAAGTTCATGACATGGTGTGCCATATCGCTGACGCTGTCCTCGCAGGAGGAATCCGTCGTGCCGCCCTAATTTCTTTGTTTTCGGCTGACGACCAGGAGATGCTCGCTGCAAAAACTGGAAACTGGTGGGAAACTAATCCCCAAAGAGGCAGAGCAAATAATTCTGTTGTTCTCTTGCGCCACAAGATTGACCAGCCATATTTTATGAACCTCTGGAGCCGAGTTAAAGCATCAGGCGCCGGCGAACCAGGATTTTATTTTTCAAACGATAAGGATTGGGGAACAAACCCCTGTTGCGAAATCGGATTGAGACCATATCAATTCTGTAACCTTACAGAGGTCAATGTCTCGAACGTTGAAAATCAAAAAGATTTAGAAGAAAGAGTGCAAGCTGCCGCATTTATTGGCACCTTGCAAGCAAGCTATACAGACTTCCACTATCTCCGAGACGTGTGGAAAAGAACAACAGAGAAGGATGCTCTCATTGGAGTCAGTATGACCGGCATTGCTTCTGGGAAAGTACTTGATTTGGACATGCATGCTGCAGCTTCTTGGGTTAAGTTGGAAAATGAAAGAGTTGCAGAACTTATCGGCATTAACAAGGCTGCCCGAACGACTTGTGTGAAACCCGCGGGAACTACAAGTTTGACGTTGGGCACTTCCTCCGGCATTCACGCGTGGCATTCTGAATATTATATTCGCCGAATCCGAGTAGGAAAGACAGAACCAATTTACGCTTACCTGCTTCAGAATCATCCAGAGTTGGTTGAAGATGAATATTTCAGCCCACATGACACTGCAGTCATATCAGTCCCCCAGAAAGCACCCGAAGGCGCGATTACGAGAACTGAATCAGCGCTGCAGCTTCTTAAGAGGGTCAAACAAGTGACGGACTCATGGGTAAAGCCCGGATATAGAAAAGGTCAGAACACTCACAACATTTCAGCAACAATATCCATCAAAGATGCCGAATGGGTAGATGTCGGTGAATGGATGTGGGAGAACAGAAATTTTTATAATGGTCTTTCAGTTTTACCATACGATGGAGGCACTTATACCCAGGCTCCCTTTGAAGACTGCTCAAAGGAGACGTACGAAGCAATGATGAAATCCCTAACAAATATCGATCTCTCAAATGTGAGAGAAGACGAAGACAATACAGACTTGCAGGGAGAAGTAGCTTGTGCCGGCGGCGTATGTGAAGTAAAATATGTATAAAACGCTTGACATCGACTCAAAAAAGGTTTAAGATACTAAAAGGTACAATAAGAAAGGAAATAATAATGAACCTCAACAAAGAAGATCAAATTTTAACCACAGAAGAACATCTCTCTAATTTTGTAAAGGAGTTTTCTGCAATTGAAGACGCTATGGAACCATTCAAGGAACAGAGACGAGATTTGAGAGAATCATATTCTGATAACGGGTGGCTCTCAAAGGAAGAAATGAGACTAGCCGTAAAGGCATACCGACTAGTAAAGTCTGACACAGATATGGAACAACTAACAGAATACTTTAACAAGCTTAAAAAGACAGTAAGGATGGTGAGTCATGTCTAGTGTTCTTTCCCAGGTCCTAAAGCCTGTTAATCGCCACCTGACAATTGTTCCGCACCTTCACCAGAAGGAGCAGAGTTCCACGGTTCTCCTACCAGAAGATTATGAACAAGAAGAAGATAGATATATTGTGGCTACCGTCCTAGACGTCGCCGCAGATTGTTCTAAGGAACTTAGGGCTTTGAGAACCGACCCTGCAGGTCAACTAATCGTTGTTGATCGATCGATGGTTTCCGAGATTAGTATTAAGGGAAAGTCCTATTATACTATTCTGGAAAACTACGTTGTTGGCATCTTGCGAGATTTCAATGAAATGTGATTTGTATGACGATGGTATCGGATGCGTAGAGTATATTGACCACATGGGTACAGATCTCAGCATTGTCAACGCAGCACGTGTTAGTTTTGGGGCTGAAAAAGAGATTTTAGATGAAAAAGATGAAAAGCTCATTGATTATCTCATGCGCCATAATCATACGAGCCCATTTGAACATTGCACTATTACGATGCGTTTTACTGTTCCTTTGTTTATTAGGAGTCAGCATCACCGTCATCGTACTTGGGCGTATAACGAAATTAGTCGCAGATATACTTCTGTCGATTTAAGGTTTTATGCACCTAAAGATTTCAGGACACAGCATAAATCTAATAGACAGGCAAGTAACGATGAGCTAACCGACCCCGTTTTAAGTTCTTCTTTCATTTCTATTGGTTTTGAAAAAGCTTCTGAGGCTGTAAAAATGCATAACAATAGGAGCCTTTCGTTATATAATGCCATGATCCATGCCGGTATATGCAGGGAGCAAGCAAGAGGGGTGCTGCCACAGAACTTATACACCGAATATTACGGAACAGTTAACCTACATAATTTATTTAAGTTTATATCTCTTAGGCTCCATGAAGGAGCCCAATGGGAGATACAAGAAGTCGCCAAAGCATGCTTGGCAATAGCAAAAAAGTACTTTCCGCATGCAACTAAAGCTTATAACAGGAAATATAATTTGGAGCCTTAAGATGCAGAAAAGAACAGTACCAGTATCAATACTCAAACTTCTGGCGATCGCCACCTTGGCATTATCTTGCACAGATAATCAACCAGAAAACGCTTCACCGAACAGTGTTTTGTTTGGGGGCGATACCGACGCTGAAGCAGTGATAATACCACCAGAAAACATGGAAGAGGCGGCACCGCTTCCTCCTGTTATTGACTCATTTGTCCCTTTAGACTCGGAACCCATTGATGTAGAACCGCCTCCAGATCCTTGCGATTCAGCTGAAGTGTCAGACGTGAGATTGTACTGTTTCTGTTCACCTCAGTGTTGTGAGTTACAAGAGTGGTATTGCCCCCCTGGACCCGGAACATCCATCGAATCCATGCGAGTAACTTTGGAGATCTGCGATGACGCAGGGGTTGCTTGCAATTTCGGCACTGATCCCAGCTGTCCTCCTCCGGAAATTATTGACAGATCCCCTTGTCAAGTGACGCACGAATGCCCACCCGGCTCTTCGCGGGATTTTTTACGGTGGTTCGAGTGTCAGCTTGAAGACGGTCGCATCGGCAGACAAAGAGTTTTGTGTGATAAAGGGCAGATTGTTCACGGTCTTTGTATGCCTTGTGATGAAGAGGTTTGCGATGGCGAAGACAACGACTGTGATGATCAAGTTGATGAAGGACAATATCCTTGTGAAGACGAGTGTGGAGAGGGTCTTGGTGTGTGCCAAGACGGGGAGATAGTGGACTGTGTAAACAGGGACCCCTCAGAAGAAGTTTGTAACTTTATAGACGACGACTGCGACGGAGAGACCGATGAAGATCAGCGAAACGCATGCGATGAGTGTGGGGAGTTGCCACAAGATACTTGCGATAACATCGACAACGATTGCGATGGGTCGACCGATGAGAATTTAATAAGAGAGTGCGAGACTCAATGTGGCCGCGGACTGGAGACTTGCATAGCCGGTAATTGGGCATCATGCACAGCGCAACTTCCCACTGATGAGGAATGTGACGGACTAGACAACGATTGTGATGGAATCCCGGATGAAGGATTAAATTGTGCATGCACTAGGGATCAAGTTGGAGCGCTGTTTCCCTGTGCAGAAGAGCCTCTAATCTGCGGTCAAGGGTTCAAGACTTGTGTGTGCCAAGACGTCGACTGTACGGTAATTACACTTGGTCCTTGCGCGTCGATCTGTAGCTATTTCCCGATCCAAGACGAAGAAAACTGCAATCCTCAAATCGGTCAAGCCATTGAACAAGAAGTCTGCAATAATTTTGATGAAGATTGCGACGATTTGCTCGACGAGTCACTTTCTCGGGCATGTTACACTGGACCTAGAGACACACTGAATGTAGGCATATGCATCCCCGGAGAGCAAACCTGTATAGAAGGACGCTGGGGCGGACTAAATCAGCATGAAGATTGGACAGTTGATTTGTGTGTTGGCGAAGTTATCCCTACTGATGAAGTTTGCAATGGGTCTGACGACGATTGCGACGGTGAAGTAGACTATGGAGAGGAAATCCGAGATACTGATATCCTGCTAATTTTAGATACAAGCGGATCAATGGGTGGTACAATAAGAGCGGTAACTCAAGCTTTATCCCGATTTGGGCAACATTTCGCTGCAGAAGAAGCAATTCACTGGGGAATAATAATTGGACCAACGAGAGCACCAGATCCCAATAATATTAGGTCTAATTTGGAAGTGTTGACACTCGTCTCAGACATTAGCCCTTTTGGTGACTTCTTCGAAGACTTCCTGGCAATGCAAATCGCCGGATTCTCCGGAGGTATAGAGATGCTCATGGACGCGCTGATGTTATCCTTACGAAACCTAGCGCCAAACCATGTAGATCTCGCCAACCGCCGATGGGTCCGGGGCATTGCTTCTACTCCCGATAAGGACAATTTCTTTCTTAGTTGGCGCCCAAATACGGACAGAATAATTATTGTAATAAGCGACGAAGCAGAACAGTCACTGATGGAGCCAGTTTTTGTAAATCAAGATCTTGCGAATGCTCTAGCTGCAGCGCCGAATACTAAGCTTTACACGTTCTCGTCGCCATTTTGGGGGTGGGATGAACTTGCGGTTGCAACCGGAGGGCAACACTTTAATTTATCTAGCAATACAAACCAGATGTACAACAATTTAATGTCGATCATCGACGAGGTGTGTCTGCCAAGAAACCCAGCCATGCAAGGTAGTTACTTATTAGAGCGCTCGTATCTATTAGCTAGTTATGATTACGAGCATTATGAGTGGAGAAATATGTGCTACTAGACACGGTTGTAATAGGGTGCTCTTTGGAATCAGCCCTGTTTGCTTACTGTAATCAGTACCACTATATTCCCAGTTCCAGAGACTTCCCTTTCTTTTTCGAGCACTCAGATCTTTTCTCGTTGTTTGGAACCAGCAACAGAAGAGAGATTTTTGAGACTATTAAGGTAATAATGGGACTCCTCTCTTTGAATTTGGAGTATGAAAATCTAAAACACATAAGAGTTTCCGACGAGCAGATTAAAATATTCGATGATAATTTAATAGTTGAGTTTGAGTATGGGACTTGCTTTATATGCGACCAGGTGAACGTAATACACAATAGCCCAATACTTAAAGCTGAAGAGGCTACATTTAAAGTTGTAGATGATTTTAAAGTGTCAAGAATGGGAAAGGATGCGATTGGCTTAGACTCAAAGTTTAGTTCTGATGGCTTAGTGTCAGAGGTTCACTTTTATAATTCAAAAAGAGTTGACGGATCAAAGTATGTGACTGATATCGTCACAGTATCCAACCTATCGAGAGAAGAGTTGTATGAATTTAATTATTCTGATACCATGGCAACATTTAAATTGAGGGATATGTTAAAAGCCATGGGGTATTTGGGTCTCAAAGAAAACGCAAGATACAAAAATGGAGAGTTTAAATACAAAAAGATACAACTAGAGCACCTTCAAAGGTTTGTCTATCCTATTGACAACAACTCCTATAAGGATAGCAAAAAAGTAAAATTTTTAAGCTTAGGATTAGAGGATTTTTTAGATGGAAAATTCACTAGGAAATAGAATCATGGCGGGTATAATACCAATCTCTGGAAGAGAAGACGTCTTGGAGCTGCCATGGTCCGACTGCATGCAGCCCTTAAATCAAGGAGTTACAGCCCTAGAGAGGTCAGTGTATGAGTGCGCCTTAGTTGGTTGCAATTCTATTTGGATTATATGCAACGATGATATAGCTCCACTTATTAAGAGTAGGATAGGAGACTATGTCATGGACCCTATAATTTATGACAGCTGGTCTTTTAAGAGGGTTCCAAACCTTTCGAAAGAATATATCCCGATATTCTATACGCCTGTTCTGCAGAAAGACAGAAACAGAAGAGATACTCTTGGCTGGTCTATACTCCACGGAGCCTTAACATCTTTTATAGTCTCAAAGAAAATATCAAAATGGGTAGCACCCACCAGCTATTTCGTGTCATTTCCTTATGGGATATATAACCCAAAGTCGTTGAAGCCATTTCGAGCCAAGTTACGTTCCGGACAAAAAGTGTATGCGTCCTACGAAAACAAAACAGTAAGAGACAATTTATACTTGCCGTTTTCGTTCACCCCGGACGATTGGCTACTGTGGAGAAGGCAGGTCAACGAAAATAACACAGGGGGAGCTAAAAATCTGCCTTTTCACGAAAGATGGTCAGCCAAAAACTTTACTCTTGACAAAATATTTAAACATGATAATATAGGTATTGATGAACTGGTTGAAATAGACAAGTACTATGATCTTGACTCGTGGGAAAGCCTAAGAAGTTTCTATGGTTCAGATTTAAAAATAAACAAAATGACAAAAACTATGAGTAAGCCATTTTTCTTAAGAAGGGAAGATCAAAAGTGAAAATTAATGAAAGAATAGAGGAAGTATATAACATGTTAAGTTACAATATAAAAGAAGATATTGGCTTTCCGGCTGCTTATTTATTCTTGACAACAGAACAAGAAAGGTTTATAATTGAGTTGTTTGAGAGAGAAAGAGAAGCGGTAAAACAAGAGTTGTTTACCCTAAATGAAGAAATGAAAGAATTGATAGATGAAATCTAATACAGAGATACCATTCGTTGGCTTGCATGCCCATTCCGTAGCAGGCTCCCCATTTGATGCTCTTGGCTACCCCCCAGATCATATGAATTACGCGTTCCAAAACGGAATGGATGCACTAGCTCTTACTGATCACGGGAACATGAACGGCTTAGCTTGGCAAGTCTTGCATGCAAAAAAAATGAAGAAACAAGGGAAGAACTTCAAGCCTATCTTTGGTGTTGAGGCATACTTTATCCCATCAGTCTCAAATTGGAAGAAAGAATATGAGACCGTCAAAGCAGCAGCGAAAAACAAATCAGAATATGAAGCTGGCAACTCTGGCACAACTGTTGAGAATGAAGAATCTAAAAAGAAGATGAAGTCTGCACTTAATCGCCGGCGCCACTTGATTCTTTTGGCTCAAAACCAAACCGGCTTAAAGAACATTTTTAAGATGATTTCAACGAGCTATATTGGCGACAACTTTTATAGGTACCCCCGCGTCGACTATGCCCTCCTTAAGAGACACAATGAAGGTGTGATTGCAGCATCAGCCTGTTTGGGTGGAGTCTATGCCGGAAACTATTGGGAGAATAGGGATGATGGTCCCGATGCTATCCTCGACGCGATGAGGCACACGACACAAAAAATGCAGTCTATTTTTGGAGATAGATGGTATGGAGAGTTGCAGTGGAATAACGTCCCGGAACAGCACGACCTGAACCAATATATCATTCAGATGCATCATGAGTTTGGTATCGAACTCATCTCCACAGCTGATAGCCACTATTACAACCCTGAAGCCTGGAAAGATAGGGAACTTTACAAACGTCTAGGTTGGTTAGGAAAGGGTAAGCCTGATTATCTTTCTGATGAGTTACCGACATCTGTTGAAGAAGTTGGGTATGAACTTTACCCAAAGAACGGCACACAGATGTGGGAAAGCTACAAAAAGTATTCAGATATGGCAGGAGTTGAGTATGACGACAAGATAGTTAGAGATTCTATTATCAGAACTCATCATATCGCTCATGAAAGAATTGAAACGTTTTTGCCGGATAATACGGTCCGCCTCCCAGAATTTGTAGTGCCGGAAGGTAGCACCGCCGCGCAAACTCTAGCAGCTCTTTCAGTTGAGGGTTTACGATCGTTAGGACTTCATTCGCGACAAGACTATGTGGAGCGATTAAAGTACGAGGTTGCAGTAATTGAAGACCGCGGCTTTGCAAAATACTTTTTGACTATGAAGGCAATCGCAGACATGGCAGTAGAAAGGCAGCTTGTCGGTCCCGGACGCGGTTCAGCCGCCGGCTCGCTGGTCTCGTATGTGCTGGGGATTACACAAATTGATCCAATTAAATACGGTTTACAATTCGAGAGATTCTTGACAAAAGGCGGCTCAGGCTATCCAGATATTGATTACGATGTCTCAGACCCAATGCAGTTGAAGGAGTTTTTGATTGATGAATGGGGAAATGACACTGTTGTCCCCATTACAAATTGGAACACTTTGCAACTAAGATCACTGATCAAAGATATATCAAAATTTTATGGAATCGAATTTACGGAAGTAAACAATGTGACCAGCAAGATGGTGCACGAAGCAACGCCCCTTGCGAAAAAAGCTCATGGAATCACTGCAGGAGTTTACACTCCAACTTTCGAAGAGCTGATGCTATATTCAGAGACCTTGCAGAAGTTTTTGCAGAAGTACCCCCATATTAAGACGCACGTTGAAAAACTTTATGGGCAGACTAGATCTGCCAGCCGCCATGCCGGCGGCGTCGTTGTCGGAGAGGGATTAAATGAGTGGATGCCTTTGATTAATTCAGGTGGTGTCCGACAGACACCATGGTCTGAAGGGCAGAACGTAAGACACTTAGAGCCCATGGGTTTCATCAAGTTTGATATCCTTGGGCTTGCATCGCTGCGAATGCTAGAAGGCGCGATTGAAAGGATTCTCAGAAAGCACCATAATATTGAGAATCCATCTTTCGAAGATGTTAGGGGTTTTTACGAAGACAACTTGCACCCGGATAAACTAGATCTTAACAACAAAGAAGTTTGGGAGAATGTGTTCCATGAAGGAAAGTGGGCAGGAATATTTCAGTTCACAGAAGCTGGCGCTCAAAGCTTTTGCAAGAGAGCTAAACCAGATAATATCATTGATTTGGCTGCTATTACTAGTATATACCGCCCTGGTCCTCTCTCCGCTGGAGTGGATAAGATATACGTTGATGCCAAACATAATCCAGAAGATGTCGAATATCTTAATCAAACCATCCGAGAAATAACAGAGGAGACATATGGTTTCCTTATTTTTCAAGAGCAAATTGCAATGCTGGCTCACAAACTTGGAAAGAACTTAACCCTAGACGAGGGAAATAAGCTAAGAAAACTTCTGACAAAGAAGGGGACGGGAGAAGTCCAAGAAGAAAAAGATAAGATCTGGAGTAAGTTTAAAGAGGGCTGTCTTGAAAAAGGGATGCAACGGTGGCAAGCAAAAGAACTTTGGGATAAGTTTGAATATTTTTCAGGTTATGGCTTTAACAAGTCTCACGCAGTTTCTTATTGTGTCTTGTCCTACCAATGTGCTTGGCTGTTTAATTACTATCCCGCAGAATGGTTAGCAGCTTTTCTAGACAAGGAGCCTGAGACGAGGAAAGAGAGAGCCATTGCAACCGCCAAGTCTATGGGTTACAAGGTAGAGCCACTAAATGTCAACACTTCCGGAACTGCATGGGAGATCAGCGAAGATGGTGAAACGCTGATTCAACCTCTAACTTCGATCAAAGGATTGGGTGCCGTAGCGATTCAGCAGATTATTGAACATAGACCTTTTAACACAATAGAGGAATTCCTGTTTCACCCAGAGGTAAAATACTCAAAGCTTAATAAGAAGGCTCTTGATGCTCTGTGCCGCGGACAGGCTTTGAATGATCTGGTAGACGACCGCTTCACTGGTCTTAGGCATTTCTGGTCTGCTTGTGTTACAGACAGACCAAGAAAAGAGAAGAACCTCCTAGAGAACATCGAAACTTACGCACCTGAAGGTGACTTCACAGAGGAAGAGAAACTTGAGTATTTAGTATCCCTAACCGGTGTTTTTCCGATAAATTCTGTTGTTACTCCGAGAGTAAGAGAAAAACTAGAAGAACTCTACATCCCTCCAATATCGGAATATGATCCAGATCTTGGTGTAACCTGGTTTATTCCAAGAGAGTGCAAACTTAAGAAGTCTAAAAATGGTAAAAACTTCTATGTAGTAAAGGTGATTGACGACAACAACGAGACAAATACCATTAGGTGTTGGGGTGTTGACCCTGATAGAGATGTTGTGCACATTAACCGACCTTATATGGCACGGCTGAACTACGATCCAAACTGGGGCTTCTCGACATTTAGTGTCAGGAAGATGTTTAAATTATTAGCTTAAGGAGATAACAATGGCTAGATTAACAGGACTTGCTGCAAAAATGACAGCGAAGCACTACAGGAAAACCTTACTAAACAAGGGGTATTCCTTTTTTGAAAATGGGAACTTCAACCTAAACATTATAGGAGTTCGAAACGACTCAGGTGATGCTTCAAGGTTTGATGACTTTATCAACCTTCTTTACAAAATTGATGATGAGTGGGTCTGCGACATTTATCCAGCTACGACAGAGCCTGGGACTCGAATCCTTACAAAGCCTATCGTCAAGAAGGGTGCTGCCATATTGATCCCGGACCAATACAGGGGTGTTTACAAAATAGACACTCACGGTGGCAAAAGAAAATATACTGCTTTGTGTCAAAGAAACGGAAAAGTGTCCGTCTGGCGCGATAATAATCGCGACGCAAAGCCCGATTATATTGGTGCAGAAGATGAAGGCTTCTATGGAATCAACATTCATCGCCAATTCGGACCTGATGAGAGAGAGTATACCGGAGGAGTCTCCGCAGGGTGTCAAGTTTTTCAAAGTAGTGTAGACTTTTATGAATTTATGGACACTTGTAACAAGGCTGCAGATATATGGGGTAATTCGTTTACCTATACGCTTGTAGAAGAGAAAGATTTAAGAGAACTAGGAATGGAGTATGACATTGTTTGACCCAGAAGTACCAAGAGAACAGGTTAATGTTTTCAGAGTTAGAAAAAATGCAAAAATACCGAAGAGAGCACATGCTGCGGACGCAGGAATGGACTTCTTCTTTAGTCCAGAGGTTGAAGAGCCCATTGTTATCAACCCAGGAGAATCTTCTTTACTTCAGACCGGAGTGAAGGTTCAAGTCCCGCATAATTGTATGTTACAGATTATGAATAAGTCGGGGATTGCATCTAAGAAGTCTTTAATCACAGGCGCCTGTGTTGTGGATTGTGGCTACGACGGAGAAATTTTTGTTAACTTACATAACATAGGCACTATCGCACAAACGATTGAGCCCGGGCAAAAAGTTGCCCAAGGCGTATTTGTCGCCTTGTCACGACCACTTCTGATTGAGGTTAAGCAAGATAACATCTATCAGGCTAAAACATCCAGAGGCGCCGGCGCCCTTGGCTCTACTGGTGATCGGTGATGAAGTTTTCAAGAAAATTTAAAAGAAAAAAACTTCTTTCGCATAAAAAGATTTTCATGAAAGAGTTTAGGAGAAGCATGAAAGAGTTTAAGGCAAAAGTTGTCTGCTCTCAATGTGGCAGACCTCCACATGAAGGAGAGAAGATTGATAATTGGGGAATTAAACAAGAAAGCGAAAATTTAGATTTGCTTTGTCTTGACTGTTATGTTCCCGCGGGAGATACAAATAATGAAATTTAAACAGACATATTGTTTTGACGACGTCTTGCTCGTACCAGCAAAGAGTGACATTCAGACAAGATCGGAAGTTAATATTAGGTCCTCAATAGGAGATTGCGAATTTGAAATCCCAATAATTTCTTCTCCGATGGATACGGTGACAGAAGGCGCAATGATGAAAACAATGGCAAAATTGGGAGGTCTTGGGGTCCTACATAGATATAACTCACCGATTAGACAAACCAGCGTTTTCACTGACGCTAGAATGTCCTTAGAGGAAGAAAGTCACGCGTACGCTTCAAAGCTTTCGGCAGCGATTGGCTCATCCGACGATGTCGATAAGCGCGCCAAGATGCTTGTTGAAAATGGCGTGAGAATTCTTTGCATTGACGTTGCTCACGGTCACCATGTGCTGATGGAAAGGACCATAAAGAAAATAAAGGATACCTTTGGAGAGAAAGTTCTGGTGATGGCAGGAAACATTGCAACCCCAGAAGCATATCATGATTTATCTTCGTGGGGAGCCGATGCCGTCCGCGTCGGTATTGGGGGAGGGTCCATTTGCTCAACAAGGATCCAGACCGGTCATGGGGTTCCAACTTTTCAGTCTGTTTTAGACTGTTCAAGTATGGATGGCGCCATCATAGTAGCTGATGGTGGAATTAAGTCCGCCGGCGACATCGTAAAGGCTCTCGCTGCAGGCGCTGACTTTGTTATGTTGGGATCAATGCTGGCAGGCACAGACGAATCTCCAGGCGACGTATTGAGCGGTAACGATGAGCAAAAGTATAAGGTGTATAGAGGTATGGCATCCATCGAAGCGCAAGTAGAATGGCGTGGGGAAGCGAGATCACTAGAGGGTATATCCACCACTATTCCTTACAAGGGTGCTGTCAGAAACATAATCAAAAACCTTGAATATAATATTAAGTCTGGGCTCTCTTATACTGGAGCCAGATCAATCAGAGAGCTACAGACTAAGTGCAACTTTATACACCAAACCTCTGCTGGACAAATGGAAAGTAGCACTCACATTTTAAAAAGATGAAAACAAAAAAGATAATCTTTGAAGAGGATGACGACCAATACGCAAGACTTCTAGTTAGATTAAGGTATGATAAACTAACACAGGGGATGTTTTTCCGCGGAATAGTGGGGATGTATGTTGATAATAATCTTGACATGTCAAAAATTATCCTAAAGATAAAAGAAAAAAACAGAACTATGGGAAAAAGAAAAATAGAAAAATCAATTTCAGATATAGAAAAAGGAGAAAAAATGAAATCAGACCTCAACCTTTCGGACGCAGAGAAAAGCTTTGTGTTTGATCTAATCGAAGAGGACTTTGAATAACAGGATGAGTAAAAAATGCTGTGAAGAAGACGAAAGTCGATGCTGGATAGACTACCCCGAAGACGATAATTGTATCTATGTGGCTATAGAAAAACATGGACCCATGACCTTGGCAGAAGTATCCAAGAGGTTGGGTATTTCGTTGGTCAGAGTTTCTCAACTTGAGAAGCAGGCTCTTAAGAAGCTATCTAAGAGAATAAAAAAATGATTTTCTTATGAGCTTAAACTATTTAATATTGTATTTTATTCCATTTTTAAAAGGAGATATATCTAAATGAGTAACAATAAATTATTGAATGAAAATACTGTGAGACGCTTCATGAAGTTGGCAAAGGTGGAAACACTTACGAGCAACTTTATTAATGAAATGTATGCAGCCCCGCCTGCCATGGCAGACGAAGAAGACCGGATGGAAGACCTCGAAGAAGGTGGAGAGGCAGAAGTCCTAGACCAGCAGACCGACGACGAGCTGATCGCGGCAATGCTGGCAGACGAAGAAGGCTCCGCGGAACCTATGGCTGAAGTAGCCGACGAAGAAGCGATCCATGAAGTAAATTGGCTCTTCGAGCAAGAAGAAGAA
>CEWA01065229.1_pt1 | contig 31441 bp, 6 predicted proteins | sample 530361 | NCBI WGS metagenome assembly CEWA01 (sample SAMEA2620000, study PRJEB7988) | marine metagenome | biome: marine biome (ENVO:00000447); feature: surface water layer (ENVO:00002042); material: "saline water (ENVO:00002010), including plankton (ENVO:xxxxxxxx)" | depth 5 m
GTTCCGTCTAGTTCTAGACCAGGGAAAGGACAGTTGGGTTGCTTGACTTTAGAACCATCAACTAGAGCACCACCGCCACCTAGGAAGGAGATAACAGAGGAGTTCTGGGTGTATGGTGATGCTTCAATGATCGGATAATCATCAAAGTCACCACGGATTGCCATGCGATAATTATTCAGATCATATGCAAATGAATCTGGATATGTAATAATTTGAGCAGTCTCGTAAAGTGTTCCATTGTTTACTGCTGTTGCTCCAGGAGCAATACCATTTGCAGTGTCAATAGCATAAAGAAGAATGTCGTCAAGTAACTGCCAGGAGTTTTGTAGAGCAGATTCAACACCAGCACACAATGGTGTGTTTGGATAATCTGTTCCAATCGAGTAGTCCTCAAATCTAGGAATAGTTGTAGTTAGTGTTGCGTAATCACTTACGAAAATTGTTCCATTTGGAAGAGCACTAGCAAAAGTATGTGGATCTGTATTAGTTCCAGCAGTACCAACATTCAAATTGATTGTAGAAATACCACCACTCTCATTATATCCTAGAACTGGGAATGATTGACCTACGTTTGTATCCAGAATTTTTGGACTTGCGTCTGTTCCACCACCACCATGATTGCAGGTGAAAGATAATGCTCCCAACTGGAATCCTACTCTGCTTTCTGAAGTACCTCCACGGAACCCTGCTGGGAGATTTGCGGTTGGGATAGTAAGAATAAGTTGACCACTGGTTGGACTATAAGTAGCATTGGTTGGTTGAGAAGCAGTGATGTTTCCACTGTTAGACCAATTACGCATTGCCTTGATTGCCAAGTCTCTTGCTTGAGTGAAGGCAAATCTAACTGCTCCCAATTCAGACTGTGGAACACCTGTTAGTTCTGTGCCAGAAAAATATGCTTCTGCATTTTCGAGAGTTCCTGCATTTCCACCAAGAACCAAGTCTTTGACAAATCCATCAAGAATATGCTTCGTATCTCTAATGCACTTTCTTTCATCCAGATTACTATGATTTAGAGCAGGATATGCTGCTTTAGTTTGCTCATATGCTTCGTGAGCAATTACATCAGCATTTCTCTCGATCAAATATGCAGCGTCTAGCAAAGTTCCAGACGCATTATTAGTAATGACATCTACCCAAAGATATGCTAAAGTATCAATAGCAGATCTTACATCAGCACAAGCAGTACCATCGGAAGGAGTACCATCCGCATTTACTGTAGCAGTTGATGTAATTACGGTATCATCAAAATATCTTGGTACGTTAGAATATCTAGGAATGTATACTGGTTCTGATGGAGTACCATTTTCAGTTCTCCAGTTTCTAATTGCATAAACACAAAGCTCTCTAGCATATTCAATTGCACGAATATTTTGTACAATTTCATCTTCAATATATGTAATTTTTTCATTTACAATATATTTTTTCGCTGCTTCAATAATGTTGTGATTAGAACCATATTCAAGGTCTCTAACAAGAGCATTTACAAAATGAATAACATCTTGTTTACACTGTTCGTCACCATTTGTTCCAAGAGTTGCAGGAGAACTATATGATGGGTAAATCTTAGTTCCTGCTTCACAACTAATCTCTAAACCTGCTAGTTGAACAATGTCATCTTCGCTTAGTGGTATTTGTACCGCAGTAGTAATTGTTGCAACACCAGTATCAAGAGCATCATATACAAAATTTGAAATGCTATATGGTGTGCCCGCAAAAGTTACAGTTCCAGTTGGGTTCTGACTATCATAGGTATTTTCGTGATCCAGAACTCCTAGGAAGATTTTGAATGAATTTCCACTGATGTCATATACTGAATAGTAATCAGTCTTGAATTCATCATTAACTCTACGTACAACTTCGTCAGCAATAAACTCTCTATTGTTACGCAGGAATACGCAAGCATCCTGATATCTTCTTGCAACAGGAGTGGAAACTGGGAATTTGTTTGGTGAGTTGAGTAGAGAAATTGTTACCGATCTAGTGAAAGATCCAACAGTTGCTAATTGACCTGGGTCAAAATTAGCATCTGTCATGCCAGGAATTTTCTTTGCAATAACAAGTCTTCTGCAACGACCATCAGCATCTTCTAAGACTTTATAAATTCTCTGCTTTCCATTCAACATTCCAATATCTGGACTGTTGTTTGTAGGAATACCTGAGATAACTACCTCTTCACCATTCTTGAAATTGTGGATATTTGATCTGCCAACTAGTTCGTTGGTATAAAGAACAATACCACCTAAGTCTTCATTAGTTCCAAAGGTTTCAAAGTTTACACCATTGCCATTGGTGCCAGTAAATTGTCCCTGTTGAGAGAAATCAATTCTCTGAATTGGCAAAGTTGTTGTAATATCTTCATTTACTTCTACAACTTCACCTTCTGCTCTAATAGAGTTTAGAGAGATAGTATCGAATGTGTATGAGGTTGCGGTAGCAGAATTGATACCAAGATCAACTTCTGTTGCCAAAGAATTCCACTGAGGTGAATTGAGCAGAGGAACTACTGTTACTGTCCATTCGGTTGGATTGTCTTCATCATCCTCTTCAATTAGTGCAACTTCATAAAATCCAGTTCCACCTTCAATTGTGCTGCTATTAGCATCTGTTAGTTGAATGTATGTACCACCTGCAATAATGCCAGTGGGATCGGTATCCATTCTAAATTTATTTTCGCCACCAAATCCAACAACATTGAGTCCAGGAATGGCACCTCCAGCAGCTAGAGATGTGATATATCTAAATTGTTCACCCTCAACGAAAGAACCACTCGTCAGTTGAACATCAATTGTACCATCAATATATGCACTTGGACCAGACAAAGATCCAAAATCAACTCTGATAGCAATTGCTCTAGCACCAGTGTTGACACCAACAACTTCTGTTCCAGTTACTAATTGAGATAAACCACCATTTTGTTGGAAACCAACACGGAATTTATCAGGTCCAAAGATTTGATGACCGACTGGGAAATTTACTCCAAAGTCACCGTTTACCTCATAATCTAATAATAGTCTTTGTTTATCGTCAAAGACCATAGCAAAATCCCAAGTTGCTACGGGATCGCCATTTGAATCAATTTGGTCTCTGTACGTAACACCAATAACGTAGTTCTTATCACCAAACTTTACAATGTGCTTACCAGGATTTCTTGGTCTGATGATTACAAGACGAAGGTTGTCACCAACGATAGAGCAATCGGGTGGCAGTGAAATTGGGTTATCTTCTAGATAATCACCACCAGAGACAACTAGTGTTTCCTTGACACCAGGAGTTTGCCACGCTAGTTGCGCCGCCTTTTTGATTGTTCTGACAGGGTTTACAGCAGAACGACCATCATTCAGATCAGAACCAATTTGTTCAGAAACATAGATACGACCACCAACGTCATTCGTTGCTAGGTTGAGGACGTATTCTGTGGTAGCAATTTTATCAGTTCTATCTCCAAGTAGTGGAGTAATGGATCTTGGGTATACACCTGCTTCTCCAGTTTCGCCAAATCCAAAAGAGTTTACATCACTTACTCTAAAACCAATATGCTTGAATTGTACCTCTCCATTTAGTACAATACCATCAGTATGCTCTGGAGCATCTGCTCCAGTTTGTCCAGTGTTCAATGCTTGATAAACATTAGAACCAAAGTATCTGTAAGAATCTTTTTGGATGATAATACCACTCTGCCAAGGAGTGCCAGTACCATTCATGTATGTCTTGAAATTTGGACCCCTGAGTTCTAGGTCAGGAGTAACAAAATTATCAATATCAAGGTTTAGAACTCTTGCAGTATCAGAAATGATAGATGTAGATGTTCTAATAGCACCATTGATATCAAGTTCAAAGTCAACAGTATCTCGGAAAGCTTCTGCTTCAGCACCACCACCATTGCCATCATTTGATACAATAGTTACATCTGGAACTTGGGTATATCCACTTCCAGGATTATTGATAGCAATATTGACAACTCTGCCATTGAAGATAAAAGCAGATGCTAGACATTGAACTCCACCAGCAACATCTGGTGGTCCTACCTGAACAGAGGGAACTGAAGTGTATCCACTACCACCACTAATGACAGAAATATTGTTAATTCTTTCGCCAGTTCTATTGATACCAACACGGGGCAATCCAGTGTTAGCATCTAACTGAGTTCTAAGAATTTCTCTTTCTGTAGTGCCAGAACCCCCTCTAATAGTAAGTTCATTATCACCGACGAGTTTTGGTTTTGAGCCTCTAATAAACTCTTTATCGGAATTGATATTAAAACTCATGGTGCTTGCTGCCGCCTATACTTTTCCTATGATATATTTAGCATCATGCCCATTCAATAGTGACAACCTGAGTTGATGCTACCCATTTGATGTTGTTTGTAGTGCCAGCTCTTGTGGTAGAATAACTGAAAAGATTGGTGCCTGCTAGAGGAACAATATCCCATGTTTGAGCTGAAGGAATATCGTCTTTGATAACTGTTCTCATACTAGAAAGAACACCGCCAATTCCATTAGCATCGTAGATAACAGCAGATTCAATCTTTGCGGAGTAAACTTCTCCTTGTGGATTTGTTCCAATAACGTGAGCAGTAATAAAGTTTAGAGTATTTGCCGCCAAAGGAATTTGACCGCCAACATTGTTTAGTTGAAGAACCGCAGTATTCAATCCTCTTAGGATATAATGAGAAGTTTTGGAATCGGTATAAAAAGAATTTTTAATTTCTAAAGAATTAATGTCTTTAGCATTTCTATCTTCGTCTACTACGACAGTTTTATCTACGGAAAATCCTCCCGCAGAATCAAATTTTTCGATTGTACTTGCCATTTTTATTTCTTAGAGATGTTGGACATGAATGTGACGTTCACCGTTTGAGTATTTGTAACGTCTGCAGTAAGAGCAACATTCGCTCTTACTTTATTTGCATCGGTTACCTCAAACGTAACATCAATTAGGTTTGCACCAGTAGTGATATTGCCGTATTCTGTATAGAATACATCTGTACCATCATCAAGAAGACCGAACTCAATAAATTCTTTATCACCCGAGGAAACGTTGTGAGCAACAATAGTAGTTTTTGCTGCTTCTTCAGTTGTAGTATCGTAAATGATACTGTTGTTAGTATCAACAGTTCCTTTTTGTAGTGCGAATTTATCAGTGCCGATTCTGGCTTGTAGCAATTCAAACTCTTTGAATTCATTATCAAATACTTTGACGCCATTATATGTGCCAGTTCCAAACCCAGTGTTGAAATATACATCACCAGTATTGTCCAATCTAAAGATAGGATCAATTCTGATACCAGCAGACAAACCAATATCAAAGAATTGCTTCGTTGAATATAGGAATGTCTTTGTGACATCAGTATTATCTAGTGTAGTAGCAGCATTATCGATAGTAAGCATCGATGCTGTAATTTCAAATTCATCACTAGTCATAGACCTCAAAGTGTCTACGTTGTAGAAGTCAAGAGCTGTTGTTGTTAGTTGAGCAGAATTATTTCCATCATTATAGAAATATAAAATATTTTCATTTGATCCCGCTGAAAGTTCGGGAATAATGTAGGTATTCTGATCAACATCTTTTACTCCACCAAGAGATCCCCATGTTGCGCCATTATAACCTTCAAACTGTGATGTTGTTTGACTATATCTAATAGAACCTTGAATTGGTACACCACGATCAGTATCTGGTCCAGCAGGAATAGCAAGAGTCGAACCACAATCAATGACAACTTTTTTGCCTGCATTAGGTCTGATAACAAGATCACTAATGTTTGTAGTAATCTCATTATTGGCAAATCTAAGATCTCCATTGATAACTAGTGGACATGGAGAAGTAGGTCCAACTCTAATTTCTTCAATATCCTCAAAGGTTAGTGGAGCAACAGCAAGACCCCAGAATTCTAGGGTTGCAGTTCCATTTGCTTGAGAACCAGAAGTAAAAGTTGGTTCATTTCCTTGAGTTCCTGTAACACCAGCACCTGTTACTTCGTAAAGATTGTTCTTCCACTTCAAATAATCTCCTACACTAACCAGAGTATTTGATAAAAAGTCTATAAATGCTGGAGCACTAGTATTAGAAGACCTAATTCTCTTATTAGACTCAAATGATAATTGGGTCTTGGTAAATTTGACACTGACGACATCATCATTGACAAACCATAAAGTATTATCATTAGCTCCAACAGTATCTTCTGCTTTGATGTAAGTATTTCCGTCTAGGTCTCTTACACCACCAAGAGATGCCCAAGATGATGTGGAAGTTCTATATCCCTCATATTGGTCGGTTGATGTGTTGAATCTAATAGAACCATCTAGTGCAACACCAGCTCCTGGTCTTTCGAGAGTTGTTCCTTTTGGAATAATTAGTGATGATGTTGAATCAATCTTGGTTTGCTTACCAGAAAATGGCGTTAGCAATAGATCAGAATTACTATCAACAATAGAAATATTATTGTCAGTAATTCTTAGTTTATCGTTTGAGTTGAAATATGTTGTAGTTTTGATATTACCACTAGTAACAAGATTACCAGTTGTTGCATTTACAGATGCAAGATCATTGACATTAAGATTGCCAAGTGTTTTTAGAGACGAAGAGTTTACTGTAATTGCGCCAGTTTCCTGGTAAATTGTATCAGTCTCTACTCTGTTTGTAGCAATTATATCATCTGAAGTAACGGAAGTAGAAGCTGTTACTCTTGAGGCAGATACAACTGGAGACTCTAGTTCTGCAATTGTTACTTTTCCAGATTCGATATCAGCAAATACTGTATTTGAAGTTGAAATAGTTCCAACAACAAAAGATGCAGCACTACCAAAAACTTTAGGGTTGTTTGGATCAACTGTTAGTTGAACTTCTTCATTATCAAATCCGCCTTCATTTTCGTGTCCAAGTGTACTTACATTACAATAGTAAAATAAATTAGGGGTGGTTTCTCTAACAAGAATTTCTAAGTAATCATCTGTTCTAACAACAGAATCTGTATACTCTGCACCTCTAAAGTCAGCTACGATTGCATTGGTAACGGTAGCATCTTGTGATACTCTTAGGGAAGTGCCATCGATAATTTCTTCAACAAACAAATTACTAACAGGAAGACCCAAACCTTGTGTTACAGTAACTTCCATTCCAACACCAATTCCAGATGTGTTGGTTACAGTAACAATATCAGATCCTTGAGTAGTATTACCACTAACATTCAAAACCTGAGATGGAGAATACTTTCCATCAGGGAATCTACTGAGAGCAAAAAGATGACTACTAAGGGAACTGTCAGTAAGATCAAATCTATATGTGCTTCCAACATATAATGTTATTGATGGTTCTAGAGATCCGTCAATGGCAAAACGGTATGTATTAGCAACACTGCTTACTGTGTATGTTGTTGGTGATCCAGAAACAACAATATTTCCAGCAGTAAGAGTAGTTGATTCTACCAATAAGTAATCAATTTGACCACCATTTGTTTTGACAAGTGCGACACGACTGCCATCTCCAGTGTCAGTATCCATCAACACATTATCACCAACACTGATAGATCCAGAAGAAACACCAGACATGTTCAGTCTTTGATATGTTCCTGCAGTAACAGTGAAAAGATCTGGTTGTACCAGTAAGCTGTTTTGTACAGTTAGAGAATCTAATACTTCATAACCATTACCAGGATTATTGATTGAAACGGTTTCAATCTCTCCCAAATTATCAACTCTATATGAGAACTGTACTGATGCATCTCCAAACTCAGGAGAAAATGTTAGAGTTACTGCACCAGGGAAAGATGAGTCGTTTGATAAAGTAACAGTATTCGTGGTAGTGTCAACTGAAGACACTGTTGTACCAGCTGGAAGTTGTCCCGTTCCAGAAGAAACAGTTACAACCATACCGTCAGTAATGTTAGTCGTAGAAGATACTACGATTTCATCAAATGGATCTAGATTTCTAAATGATAGGGTTGCTGCTCCATCACCATCTGGAGCTGCGCTAAGTGTAATTGTAGTTCCTGAAACATTAGAAACTGTAGTCGCTGGTGCTAGTAATCCTGTACTACCTGCCTCAGCAAAAACTGTCATGCCGTTAGTGATTCCAGTAGAATCTGCAACTGTGATACTTGTCGATGCTGTACTGAGAGTCGTAGATACACCAGTAATCTCACCATTTAGTGTTCCAGTAATTCCTGTAATACTAGATGGTAAATTTAGAACATCATTGACTTGATATCCAGTTCCTTTCTGAATAAAAGTTAGATTTGTTACACTAGATGGATTGTTTGTGATTATAAATTGGAATCCAGAACCACCAACATTACCCAAATCTGCTGTGTCAATAGTTAGAACATCTCCTGTTTCATATCCAGATCCTTGAGTTACAAACTGAACAGAATCTACAACACCAGAATATGTAAATGTTCCTAGAGTATACTCAAATCCAGCACCAGATCCAACATCAGCTGGAGCAAGTGTTAGAGTGTCATTTGGTTTGTATCCAGTTCCTTGTGTGGTAAAATCTAAAGATATTACATTTCCAGAAGCATTTACTTCGACATCTGCAAAAGCACCAAAACCATGATTTCCTACCGCTCCACTAGAAATAGTAATTGCAGCACCCATTCCGTCATGAGCAGAACAATTATATTTGATGTTTCCAGTTGGAGCATCGGGTGAAATAATAAAGTCCACAAATGCACCAGGATCTCCTGCAACACCACCACTCTGAATAGAATACAAGGATGGATCTAAAATGCTACCATTAGTCTCTTGGAAAACTAGTGGATGACCGAGCATTGATGCATCGGAAACATCAAAGCGATACGTGTTTCCTCTAACCATAGTTAGAGCTTGCTGTACATTTCCGTTTACAGCATATACATTATTTGGAGGTGGTGTACCAGGATTTGATACAGAAGTAATAGTGTATGTTGTAACTGGTACGTTGTATACTGGAATGTTGGTATATGTATTTTCAGTATACCCAGCACCAGAATTGGTAATACTACCACTGTATACAACAGAACCTGTTACAATGACATCTGCAGTTGCATTAGAACCAGATCCACTAACAGTTACTATAGGAACACCTTGATAGTTTCCTGGTAGATATGCGCTACCAGTATTTGTAATATCTCCAGCAATATCTTCTACATCGAAAGATACTTCAGCTCCTGTACCATTACCACCGATAAGAAGAATGTTACTATAATTGCCTGCTAAGTAACCCTCACCATCTTCCGTGATTGTTCCTGTAAAAGCTGTTACGTTTATATCAGTAGTAAGACCTTCACCAGTACCACCATTTAGTGGAACATTTGAATAGAATCCAGCATCATAATTTGTACCAGCATTCTCAAGTACAAGAGAAGCAACAATATCTCTCTGTAGTGCTAGATCTCTAAAAGAGGTAATAGTTGATTGTCCGATGTTGAATAGTTTCTTATCGTCAGAAACATATCCAATAACACCATTGTTTGCTCTGAAAATACCCAGTCCTGGTTCATTCTCAAATGCTAGTGATGGTAATAATTTTGTACCATCACCAATTTTTAGATTTCCAGTAGCAAGATCACTACCACCAGCAGTAATCGAGAACAACTGATTACTGATATCGTTAATTTTATTCCTTTGAATCTCAAAGGTATCTGTTCTAGCGACTTGAATTGCTGGCATTTCTTATTAACTCTCTAAGTAGGGATTTGATTTCAGAGACTTCATCCTTCAACATATTTATGTCTTCCAACGCGGAATTCAAGTGCTTTAGTTTACGTCTAGCTTCAATAGCAGAACTGTCGTGATTCAAGATGGCACCAGTGTTTTGGTCTCTTACGAGACCGTCATGCCCTTCGACTTTGATATAACCCATGCGCGGAAATTAGAATGCAGCAACAGCACGAACGTCCTGAATCTTAGGAACGTATGCTGGATCGACTCCCTTCATTACAATTTTGATTGCAAATGAAGAGAATTCGGGAAGACCAGATGCGCTATACTTGAGATCCTGATAAGAAGATTGCTTCTCAACAACGCTCGAAATAGTATTTTCTGCACTAGCAATTACTAGATCATCTGGTTCTCCACTTTCATTGAAGTAGAACCATTCCGAATCTTCAAAGTTTTCTTGACTAGATGCTCTCTTATATCTGTAGAGAACTTCGACATTTGCAATGTCTTTTACATTAGCAAGCAAATGAACATTGATTGCTGTGGCAGGATTGGTGATGTAAACTTCTTTAGTTACATACTTAGCAGCAGAAGAACTGTTACCAGAAGTATCCTCTGCAACAAAATCAATTCCATTAGTATATGTTACTTTAGAAATCTCCATGAACAGTGCTTCGTCTGTTGGTTGATTTGGATAAGCAATCACATCTCCAACTCTGAAGATATCTGCTACTTGCTCTGATGGATTTGCATTACGATTGAACAAAGCATTGTCGATGATTCTTGAATTGTAATCATCAGCAATAGGTCTGATGTCTGTTCTAAGTGTCAACTGTCTCGTAGTTCTATTCCAAACAATAGACTTACCAGTAATAATGTTGTTGTAACTTAGAGTGTCATCTTGAGCATTTTCTACAGTAGATGTATTTCTTGCTGTAATAGTAATTGCTTCTCCTGCAGCAGATTGTGTAGAACTATTGATTACTGGAGTTGTTAGTGAAGGAGTAGATCCAACAGTAACTGTACCAGCAATATTTTGGGTTTGTGAGAGTTCTACTTCTTCACCAATTACAAAACCTTGTTTTGTCTTGACCTTGACAAAGATTCTATTTCCATCAACTTTAGCAATTGTTCCGTTAGCAGCAGATGTTTTTCCTTTGATGCTAAGATTTAGATTATCTGTATAAACATCAGAGTTATCTGTAGATGATAAATCTAGAGCATAGACTGGGAAGAACTCAATAACTTGATCTCTCCTGCCATATCTGTTTTCTTGACCATTAGCATTTTCAATTCTATTAGTTGCAGTCTTTACAGAAGCACTTGATAGATCAATTACTGGTGATAGGTAAGAAACTGTAGAAGAAAGTTGCATCTTGTAAGTTAGAGATCTATCAAGATTATTGAGAGTTTCGTTGATCTCTGATGCAATGACTTTCTGATTATCAAAGAAATGAGATTCATTCAAGAAAGTCTTCTCATATTCTGTTTGAGAGTATGATGTATAGTTTGTAGTTGATGAATCAACAGGAACAATATTGGTTGTCTTGACAGATGTATCTAGTTTTGTACCAGAGACTGTCAAGTAATGGACCTGTGGATATAAAGTTTCAAACTTTCTATTATGCGTAGCGTATACATGACCACCACCAGAAATGGATTGTGATGCTTTAGTTTCAGAAACAATATTGTAAGTATCGATACCAGAATTAGATACCTTATAGAGATTTGTGTTTAGAGACTCTGAAGTAACTCCACCAGTCTCAGTAGCTCCTCTGTAGAACACATAGGATTTTCCGCTGGTTTCAAAACCATTATCTCTGTGACTTACTTTTACGATAGAATTATTGTTTCTAAAGAGAGTGGAAGTTGCGATAGAAGACGAAGTTGCATTGGTTTCAAACGGATTCATGTCGATTAGTTCATAACCAAGATTCATATTCTGTAGTAGCAACTCAGATGGTCTAGAAATATCAAACTCAGCACGATACATGCTAAACTTGAGATCTTGATCTAGATCTTCTGTCCAATTCTCAGTATTTTGAGACTTATAAAGAGAACCGAGAGATGGTTGTGTTGTAATTACAGTGCTAGTAGAAAGATCTGTTTCTCCTAACTTAGAAGTCCAGAGTTCATAATCAGTAGAGTCTGTTTCAATTACCAATGCATATTCGGAGTCATTCTCCAGATATACAGGGTAATCAAATGCAAAGTGAGTAGGTGTTGTAGATTCGGTCAGACCACCGAAATCGGTCGCTACGCCCATTCTAACTGCAGGTGTATCAATCTCAATGAAAGTCTCAACAACACACCCTCCAGCGCCATTACCAACGCCCTTGATGATTACAGAAGGTGCTTCTGTATATCCAAATCCAGATAGTGATACTTCTGCATTGTAAATCTTTCCACCAGATACATCAACACGAGCAGTTGCAACAGATCCACCAGGAAGTTGTGGACTTTCGATAGTCATAATTGCACTATCGTAGTTTAGACCAGGATCAACAATCTTGATATCCGACAGTTTACCACTATCTTTTGCAATTGATAGTTTTAGATCTGTTCCTCCAGTAGCATTTGCTAGTGTTACCGAAGGAATTTCTAGATCTTCGTTCTGCAAGAAAGAACGTCCATTATGATTTCCAAGAACAAGTGTGTATACTTGCTCATTGGTCAAAGAATAAACTCCTGTTGATGATGGAGTTAGTTCAACACCATTCTTGTCAATAATTCTAGCAATAGGACCAGAAGCAGCGGAACTTGTACCAACTACAAATTCTCCTCTTGTCACCAAAACATTTCCAGATGTATAACACTTGAGGAATGTCTCGGGAGTTAGAGTCTTCTCTGTTCCAGGAATAATATTCTTAGCAGGTTTATCAAAGTCAACATTTGTCATATAGACTCTAACTGGAATATTGCTGCTCTTGCTCTTGAAGTAGAGATCAGTACCAGTTACAAATACACCACCATCAAAGTTCTCAACCTTGAAAATTTGTGCAAGTGGGTTGGGTCTTAGTGGATTGTCAGTATTGCTTTCGACAAACTGAACTCCTTCATTAGATTTGAAGATAGATGGTTTTGTTGATACAATACTAGAAGGATTCTGTGGTAGAATACCAGTAGCGAAATACTTGATTTCTGCATAAGTATCTACAGTTGTCTTATCTGCATTAGTATCACTGGATGTAAATCTAAAGGTTAGTTCTCCAGTTGTAAAGCGCAACTCTTCAGAATTTTCATCATACTCTACAGTATCTACATCTCCAGTCCAAGTTGCATTTTCTCTTGGAGCATATCCAGCAGGTAAAATAATCAAACCGCTAGCATTACCATTTTCATCAGTTACTAGATCACCATTGAAAGCGGATGGTGAATTGCCTGCAATACCAGTAAATCTCAAATCAGGATTTACCCAACGTGCAACGTTTCTTCCTTCTAGGAATACGGATACTTTAGTTAGGGGTTTGAGTCTTCCAACTACAAACTTGATCAATCTCGATCTTGCAAAGAATTGCAGTGAAGTAGATACTACACTTTCTCCAACAGATTTAGTTTGTACGCCTTTACCTAGATCGTTGTTTTGTGGACTGATATTGGAAGAACTTCCAACAGAAGCAGCTTTTACAGATGCTTTGGCATTGCCCGTATTTGTTTCACCCAATGAATTGATTGTAGTGAAAGCAGGCGAAGAACCAACCCAGTTTACAATGAAGGAACCATATAGACTGGAAAGACTTTCTTTGGTGTCATCCTTTGCGATGAAAATATCGTAAAGACTTGTGTTAGTATCAACAACTAAAGGTTCTAGACTGGTATCATACCATTGATCAATTTGTGGCGAAACAGATCCTTCACCAACATACTGGAATACAACAAATGGATTTGGATTGATTGTCTTGGAAGCAAAATCATTTCCAAGAAGCTTCAAACTAGAATATGGTAGAGTTACAATATCGCCTGTCTTTTGATAACCAGCAACTGCTCTTTGATCTTGTCTAGTGTTGACTTCTCTGAGAAGAATTGAATCTTCTTTAGATTGTGGTCTTAGGACAGATTGTCTGCTATCAATAGAACACTTATAATCAGCAGAGACTAAATTGCCAATACCATGAGTCTCAAAATTGTCTACAAAGAAACCAGATTTGAATCTGTCCATTCCGATTTCATCCTTGACCTGCATGTTCAATGCTTGCTGCTCAAGGATGCTTAGAGTGGTATAATACTCTAGACGTTCGACACGCTTCTCAAGTTTGCCGATATCCTTCATTGTGTAACGCTTATGCTCAACAGGAGTAATTCTTACATCCTTACTAGTTGTTGTATATGCTGGGATGTAAGCATAGAAGAGAGCAACAGCATCCTTGACAGGATCTGGTTTGGATGGATTTAGTGAAGAATTGCCTTCTTTGACAACAAACTCTCCATTCTTATTGAGGAAAATACCATCAATACGGTCAAGATATTGAATCTGACTGAACGAGAAGGTATACTCTAGATTTGCATCTGGAGCAGGTGTTGCTGCTACAACAGAACCAGCACCTGTAAAGTTGCTTGTAATAACTTCTAGTGATGCTTTATCTTGGAAACCAGCAACAATTGTGCTGCTATTGACTTTTGGACGGAAATCAATAACGTTCTTGAGTTCTACATTTCCTAGAACTGAAGAATTGAATGTTGGAATTTCTTCTTCCAAAACTCCTGCTTCATGGAGATAACTATCAATAGTTACAAAGTCTCCCTGAGAATGCTCGAAGTAATCAAAAGCAACCACTAATTGTCCAACTGCTGGTTCAAATCCTGGTTTGATTACAATTCTGGAAACATCATAAATTGTGTCTCTTTGTCCATTATCAAATGTATATCTATTAGTTACATCTGTACCAGAAATCAAATTGCCAGCACTATCAATTTCAGGTGGTTGTGCGCTAGTTCCTTCATAAACATAACGTAGTTTGTATGCATCAGAGAACGACAATGCTTCAATAACATCTGAATCGTAGTCAGTACCTCTCAGCGGAACGACTTTATCACCAGCTGCATCGATAACAATACGCTTGTTCTTGATTGCTGTCTTCAATCTTGGTTTTGCATTTGATACCTCTAGTGTTGCTGTTAGTTTTAGAACAGGTGCAACATAATTTGCTACACCAGCAACATTGGTGTTGAAGTAAGATGTTGGTAGTTCAAATGTAATACTACCAGAAGTTAGACCACTAGCAGTATCAGTTGAGGATGAAACAGTTACAGCATCTGGATCGATGTACACAATGTCTCCATTTTCAACTAGATCAGCACTGTTCTTATTCAAAACAGTAATAATGTAATTCTCTTCGGTGAAAGATGTGAATCTTTGTGTACCGAATGGTAGTTGTGCAGCAAATGTGATAGTACCACCACCACTAGATCCAGAAGTAACAAAGTCTCTTCTGAAGTAATACTTGATTTTAGTATCATCATTTCCAGAAGAGATTTTCTGAATTTGCTTGCTTCCAGTTGGGAACAATAAAGTTCCAGAGTTTGGATTTTGTACTCTAGGACGCAAAAGAACTACACTAGTGCTAGTTACATCATCATACAAAGTTTCGTCAATATAAATTCTTGTCTTAGAAGATCCTTTTTGTGTAGTTGCATATTGAACAATTGCTCTAATAACATTATTAGATGCATCGGAGAATTGAACTAGATCTCCTTGCTGAACAATGCTGCTGGCATCTGCACTAAAACTCGTAGACTCAAGGAATTTAGTTCCCTTAGTTCCAAAGAAAGTAAAATCGGTTACAGATTGTACAGTTGCTAAATCTCTATCATCTACTACAGCATCAGCAGTAAAGTAGTTCGTTCCATCAGAACCATAACCACATCCAAAAGATTTTACATTTTGTGGTGTGTAAGTTGTTACCGTGTTTCTATGAAGAACAGGAACTACTCCCGCTGCTAGAGCTGGTTGAGATACACCAGTGTCGAAAGCGACAACAGGTGGTTTTGTGTATTCCAGTAAATCAGTATCTCCAACAGCAATATTGTAGATCTCACTGTCAATATTCAAAACAGCATTAGAATAAATTTTTACGTCAAACTGATCATTTTCGTAAGTAACACCATCAATAATAATTTTAGTACCAGTTGGATAACCAGAACCTCTACTTTGAACAACAAAATGTGAAATGGTATTATCTCTAGCAATTTTGACTAGAGTTCCTGCTTCATCCTTGAGAGTTTCTCCAGATACAAACTTGCCAAACAGTGTCTTTACAAATAAAGTTTTGTTAGTAGAGTATAATCCATTGGGACCTCCTTCTACAACACCATAAGCACCACTTGTCAAACCAAAAATGTACGTACCAATTCCATAAGTTCCATCGGGTGGTACATTCTGAAGTTTGATCTTTGTAAAGAATTGTGGATCTAGATACGACAGTGCAAATTTAGCGGTGTATGCATCACCACCTTGCTCTAAAGTTCCTTTAGAAAGAACGATATCAGAATCGGAATTGAATCCAACACCTCTTTCCTGAAGATAGAAGTTACTTGGTTTTGCTGTACCAATTACGGGTGTGATGGTATCACTATAATCTACTACTCTACCAAACGCTGTAGAAGCTAGTCCTGCTTGTTCATCGCCCAATGCATCATTTTCGGTGATGAATAGTTTTCTAATTTTTCCATCTAAGGAAGTCTCGTCATATTCGATGAGAAGTTTATCTAAATCATTCTTAGGACCAGCAACAGTAACCTCAAGGAATCTAGATGCTTCATCAGTTCCTGTGTTGATTAGTGGTTTGAAAACTTTTGAATATGATAAAACTTCAAGACTTCCTACAGTATTTGTTCCACCTCTAACTTTTACATAATAAAGTGTTGGGAATAGATTCTCTAGATTTGCTGGAACAATACTAGTAATAGGAATTGTGGCATCAATAATTTGTACAGTTATTGTCTTGATACCATAGTTACTATCTTTGGTTACATCATTGGAAGACTCAAAGAATTGTCCTCTTCTGCTCTTTGTTTGTCTATAGTTAGAATCTAACTCAGTTCCAGATAGACCAGCATATCCATCATTGAATGTGGAATATAAGAATACAGTTGGATATGCAGTTAGATCTGCGCCTTCTTTGTTGAGAGGAACACTACCAAATACATTGGTAATACTAAAAGTAGGAAGACCCTTTGTTTTCAGAGTTACGTTGTCGCTGCTAAGACTTTCTCTTGCTTTATTGATTTCAAGATACTTAGTTTCTTTGTTGACAATCTCATATCCTTTGATGTATGCTTTACCAGGACCAATACTGGCGATCATTTTTCTAGATGCTTCGCCAGCAGTCAATCCATTGTATAGATCAAATTCATCGGCAGCATAGAGACCTCTATTGTTATCTCTTTGTGCATACTCTCTGATGTCGATAGAAAAATCCTGTACTACATAATCACCACTTTCATCAAAAGTTCTTCTTGCAAGAGTTTGCTCCAGGATGCTATAATCTGCGGGAGATACTTTTCTCTGTACAATACCTCTTGATACAGTTAGAAGTTGAATAAAGTTTTTGTCTGTAATTGCATCTAGAGCAAACTCTTTGATTTCTAAACTAATTTTTAGTCTATGAGCTCCAGGTGCAGTGTAGTTAGAACTGCCAATTGCATTATCATAAAGAGAAGCATCTTCTTCAGGAGTTACAACTTCTTCTTTGATTGTAAATCCAACTTTTGCGGAAGGTTTATTGTAGTATTCGTCGATAACGAGGAGTTGCTCATCATTACGTACAAAATACCCATTGATGAAATAGATACCTTCTTCTACTTTTACAGCAGAACCATATCCCATAGCAGGACTTTCTAGCGCAGTAACTTCTCCAGTATCTGGATTTGTTACATTGATGCTAGTTGGAAGAACACTTCCATCAGTTCCGACGACTAGTAGAGGAGTGTTTACTCCATCAACAACTTCCAATGTTTCACCTTGGCGGAAAGTAGGTTCTGCATTAGAGTTACCACTGTTTAGATAACTTACAAACAGAGTATCAGAAGTAGACTCGGTTGATAATTTTGCGGAGAGTACAGTCGCAAGAACACCAGAAGTCAAACCACGAAGTTGTTGACCAACCAACTGTGTGATATCATACTTTTTATATACAATATCATCTCCTTCTGAAACAGCAACTTCAGATACGGAAGATAATTTTACAAAATCTAACTTTGTATTAAGACCAACTTCTCCAGGAATAACTAGCTCTCCTTGCTTGAAAGCATACTTACCGAAGCTTTCAACTTGGTTCTGAAGAATTGATTGTAGCTGAGTTAGTTCCCTACCTTGAATAGAGTAACCAGGACGGAAAAGAATCTTATAAAAATTCTTACTCGCGTCAAAGTCCTCATAATAAGGATTTACATTTAGGTTAGTCTTCTGAGGCATCGTACTCCGCCAAATACTAGTATCTAGTCTCTAGTATTTAGTAGAGATAAAAAAAATCCCCCCATCGCTGGGAGGACTGTTTTTGTCTGTTTTGAATCAGAATTCAATAACAAGTTTGATGTCTTCAATCTGGTCAGGAGCACGAGTGATTAGACGACGGTTTTCAATGTAGATAACGTCGCCTGAGTTGTTCTCAATCTCAGGAGATGCTAGACCGTTGGTGAAGGTTGAACCTAGGAGAGTGTTGCTATATCCAGTTTCAACATTACCAGCAGCAGCAGACTGCACACCAGAAATTGCGTTAGCACCATTGCTCTCAAATGCTCTTACAACACCTTGATCAGTGTGAGCATCGTTAGTTTGGATATACTTGAGAACGCCAGCGGTGGTTGAACCACTGTCGAGTGTCCAAGAAACAACTGTGCCGTATGCAGTACCACCAGATACAGTCTGAGAAATTGCTTCGTCAGGAATGTAATCAGCAGTTGCACCAGTGATCTTGACTGCCTTGAGACCCGATAGAGTATCAGAGGTTGCGAAAGTTGTAGTTCCCCAGTTGAATGGATCTTTGATAATACCGATACGACGGAAGTCGTTATCTACAGGGAAGTCACCAGAACCTTCTGCGTAGGTTAGGCGGATGTTGGTCATTACACGCTTACCGTTGAGTTCGGTCTCGTGATCAGAACCATGACCACCTTGAGGAGGTAGAACAACTTCGATAGCACCAGTTGCACCACCAGCAGTTGTTACTGCAGAAGATAGTCCTTGGTTAGAGAAGAGGTTGCCATTACCGAGGAGTACGTTAGCGTAGGTGTAACCTGAACCACGAGCAACAACTTCAGCAGAAGTGATAGTTCCTGTGCCGTCTGTTACAAATCTTACGACACCACCAGTACCGTCACCCTTGACTGATGTGTAGAGGGTTTGACCTGCGGGAAGACCGTTACCACCGTCTTCGATTAGAGCAACGTCAACTGCACCTGCGACTGCTAAACCTTCTACAGAAACGCGGGAAGGGTTAGATGGGAGAACAATAGGCATGAAGTCTGAAGAAAGGAACTTCAGAACATCATCGGTTGGGATGGTGTACATATGCTTCCAGATGTAACCAGCACCAGAAGTCTCGGTATAGAGACCAGTTGCTGCATCATAGTTAGCACCTGTAGTGATTGGTTCTTCAGTTGCGTTCTGACCAGCAGCGTTTGAAGGATTTTCGCCATTGTAGAGGCACTTGAATACTTCATATGCAGAGTTCATTACATAGAACTTAGCATCTGCAATGCTGTCTTGACCTGTTGCAGTTGCCTTACCAACTTGACCACCGCCACCAGGGGTAGCAGCATAGTCAGGCTTCCACATGTCATACTTGGGGTTAGCAACTAGATCCCAGTTGTAACGACGGATAACTGTTCTTGCGAAAGAATCAGTGATACGCTTAGCAGCAATAATTTCGTCGTAGAGACCAATCTTTTCTCTTTGGTTATCGAGAGGTAGGGGAGGAACGTCCTCAGTACCGTAACGATAAACACCAGTGGTTGCTGTAGCACCAGTATCAGAAGAACCGCCATCTGCAGTCTCTTTTAGAGCACTACCAAGAGGAGGAGCAGAATTGACTCCGTTGCTGCCAAAAACGTCGGTTAAAAGAATGGCACTATCATAAACGGCAGAAACAGTAGCACGGAATGCAGTGGAACCATAAGTTCCAATGTAAACTTCATTTCCTACAGTAAAGTTCGTTGCACTCTTTGAGTACACTTCGAGATATGCTTTCCAGGGTTGTGGGCGACCCACAAAGAAATACATTCTGGAACGCTCGGCGCTAGTATCGGTAGCACCTTCAGTTAGCGATTCGAGGAATTGTTTCGCATTAAAAATTCTAAACTTATCAGAGATAATAGCAGCCATTGGTTTTTTCCGACGTAGTGTTTGTGCCTGAGTTATTTATATTTATAGGAATATTTAGTCAATTGTAAACGGAACAATTTCGTCTCCGCTTAGTGGGTCACCATTTCCACGGAAAAGAGTGACTCCAGTGAATCCTGTGGCAACTCTACCTGTGTAAGAGAAAACCGCAAGTTCCCCATTATTTGCTCCACTATTGTGTTTGACTAATAAGTAACCAGAGTCTGGGAAGTATTCCGTAGAATCTGCTACTAGAGAACTACTAGAGAAACTGGTGCAATAGGTAACAGGATTCTGAATTGATGGTGGTAAAATATTGAACTTCTCACCAGACAGAGTATATTGAGAGTCTTTTCTCTCCACAAAATCTCTAATGGTCAACGCGGAGAAGAAAGTATCCATTTCAAGAAGTGTCAATCCAGATGCATTTGCAGTTCCGTCATCCCACATACCATCAAACATACCAAGTACAAATCCAACATTTGTTCTTGTGTATTGTCCAACATAATCGCTACCAGTTCCAAATACGGAGTTAGCAACAAAGACAACTGTGCTATCTCTCTTGATTACTCCATACTCATTTGTAATATCAACAAATCCATTTAGTCTAGTCTGAATTGGATCTGTAATGAATACCGTTTCTTGGTATCCATCAATTACTCCACCAGGAGGTGGATTTAGAACCAGTTCAGTTGCTTCTTTTCTAACATTGAATTCAGCATGTACTGTCTGTAGTTCACTTACTACAGAAGTTTGATTATGTAAAGTGCTGAACGAAGTAATTGCAGTAGCAGGAGTCTGCATACTGTATCTAACTACAGTCTCTACAGTGGATACAGAATCAATAGTGATTTCTGGTTGAACTTCGGCAGTTAGAACTCTAGATGCAACAGCAGATTGTCTTACTGGTGGTGTTACGCGCTCTTCATAACGAATTCTATCTTGACCAGTTCCAACACCAGTACCAGAAGCAGCGCCAACCATGCTGACGGATGCAACAGAAACAATTCTTGCAACACCTGCAGGTGCAACAGATACTGGATCTGGAACTTGTCTTAGATATGTTCCTGCTGGCCAGAACTGTGGAGTTGTTCCACTCTGACCTCTTTCAACCATCAAGAATCTATCAGATAGTTTACGCATGTAGCGTACCATCTCATCACCAATCATCAAGAAACCATTTGGTTTGAACTTGCTAGTATCTGGGATGTAGATAATCGTTGCATTAGCAGGAGTATCAACTTCAGTATAAGCAGCAACTTCAAAGTAGTTGATGTTACTGAGTGAAGTATTTTGAATGATATTATGTACAGTGCTTGTAATCTGTCTGCTAGCAGTTACAACAGAATTGCTAATAATATCAGCAACACGACCAGATACTTGAGAAACGTATTCGTTGGTTTGAGTGAATACATCAATTACCTGTACTTGATCTTTTAGAGTAAACGAGAACTTCTGGATTGGTTTTACAACACCAGCAGACATGCCTCCACCAGTTTCTTCTACTAGTTGAATTTCTTCTTCTAGTTGCCAATCAACTTGCTTTGGACTATCAGCAACAACAGCAGAAGAAGAGAATGGAACTGGTGGTGGTAGATTGATGATATCAATTGTAGAAGAGGCGATAATACCGCTATTTTCTACAATTGGACTCATCGCAAGGTTGATGAGAGATACACCAATATCTCTTTCATTTAGAATTTGATATTTTCTAGCAACAACAACTTTTGGTGCTTCTGTATATCCAGATCCACCATCAACTAGTTCAACACTAACAACTTGTCCTTTACTTACAAGGACATATGCTTTGGCACCGCCACCTTCTCCATTTTCTGGAATAAACTCCAGAACTGGTGGAGTAAAGTATTGATATGCAGTTGGTTGAGTCAATGGATCATAACTACGCTGGTTCCATGATAGAGATACAACAGAACCATTCTCAATAGTAGCAATTACAGACAGACCTTCACCTCTAGTAATTCCAGAATAGGTCTCAACTGAGACAGCACCAAATATGTCATTTGATAGTTGCTTTCCATCTCTACCATCCTTGCTGGTAGTTACGGATGGCAGTTTTTTGATATTTCTGAACTTTTCTTCACCCTCGACACGAATCTTATCGCCATTAGATAGACTTACAAAAGGATTCTTATAAGTTTTGCCAAGAATAGTTCCTGCCCAAATTTGATTATCGCTTCTTAGAAGTTTTCTTCCTTCTTCATCTTTTTCTAGAGTAATAGTGATATTATTTTGATGGTCGTTTGCAGAAAGTGTAATGTTTCTATCATATGCACCTTCCGTGGCAAATACAATATCTAGATCATCGATAATACCTGCATTTTGTGCTTTGATAATATCAAATTTGATTGTAGTATTTGTACGGAAGAGGTTGCCAACTTTACCGATTACATTGTAAGTACCGTCTGGTTTTACTTGCCATACATGAATAGGACTACCAATCTTATCTCCCATCCAAGAATAAGTCTGGAAAATATCAAAGAATGTATTTGTATTTGGTGTAGCTTCAAATACTAGTGTGCCAGTAGCAAAATAAGTGTCAGGAGCAAAATCATAAATGTTTAGAATTTGACCAACATCTCTACCATAGAGGTAGCGCATGTCAATCTTCATTTCTTTCTTGATTGCATCTTTGAAGTAAATGTTTGGACCAGATACTTCGTAACTATATCCTTCTCTTTGGAGAATACCATCTAAGAAGACATATAAGTATTCTCTATCTTCAACAGTTTGAACTGTCTTGTCTTCTACATCCAAAATCAAGAAAGGACCAGTTCTTTCACCATTGACTAGATCGTAATCAATTGTGAGGCGCTTGTAATTACCAACACCTACACCTACTACTTTTTCAACTGCGGTTGCTTCACCAATACTCTTTGCACCAAAATCTTGATCCCAAATTGGGGCAACATCAAATACTAGTTTGTTTGGAATAGTATCTCTAGTAATTAGATATGCATCACCGCCAGGATACTCTGCTGTATACTTTGGTCTCTGTAAGACAGCATTGAGACTCAAGAAAAGATCTTCATCTTCTTCCGTTGAAACAGGAGTGCCATCTTCCCAATACAATTCAAACTCTTTGTTCTCTCCGTCAACATAATCAGGAAGTGATTTTGTAACAGATTGTTCGGTAAGAACATCATCTAGATTATCATACAGAGAATCAATACTTGAAATAACATCATCACATTCACCTGAAGGAAGATTAGTATCTGGAATAATAGTATAGTTAGTGTATGCTTTCAGAGAAGTCCAATTTCCTTGCTTGGTAGAGTTGATTGCGGTAGGATCAACTGCGCCAGTTCCAGTTTCAATAATATCGATCATGATATCTGTCATAGAATCAATTGCAGATGCAACCTCCGCACAATATGGGAATTGATTATCAATAGCAACATTGGAATCTGTAATAAATGAAACTCCATTTACTGTTTGACCATCATAATCTTGTCTCATTGCTTGATTCAAAGTTGCAGACAAAGCAGTCCATGCAAATACAGTTGCATCAATCTCGTCAGATGTTCCTAGGTTTGATAAAACTTCACCAGCAGGATATCCAGCGTTGGTCCAATAAAGTCTTGCATATTCGACTACTCTTTCATTACCACCAAATCGTAGATGGTATACAATAGCGTCGATAAAGAAACCTATATCTCTTCTGCACTTGGTTTCAGTTGATGCTGGGGTTGTAACCAGTGGTGATGTATAAACTTCCTCAATTACAACTTCAATAATAAACTGTTTATTTCTAGCAATAATATCAGCAGCATCATAGAAAGTTCCGTTATTGATCTCACTGAAATAGAACGTAGCACTATCTGAACTTGAGAATGATGTTGGAGCAACAAAAGTATCTCCAGGTTCAATTGCAAAAGTGTCTCCTGGTTCTACTGATGCGGTGCTTGTGGGGGAAACAATGTTACCACCACTAGTTCCATCATAAGAAGTTGTTCCTTGTGGAGCACCTCCACCACCACCAGAGTTTTCTAGTGCAGCACGGGACAGTGTAATTTGAGTGTCACTATCAATAGAAGCAATCTTAGTTCCTTCTGGGAATGCTCTACCAGAACTTACATGCATACCAACCGCAAGTCTATTGGTATCACTAACTGTCATTGCAGTTGATCCTTGGATGTATGCAACACCCTGCTCAACGACATCCCAGTTACGTACAGCAAGTTTTGCTAGATTTGTAGCATACTTGAAAATACTTAGAGATTCTGTTTTATTATTTGTGATATAATTGTAATCATCATCTTGGGTAAAGATTCTTGTATAATCTACCGTCTTGATATTACCACCAAAACGAACATCATGTTCGTATGCATCTAAAATGAATCCAATGTCTCTTTGATAGTCATCAAGTTTAGTTGCCCAGTCAAGTCCTGGGAATTTCTCTTGACCATATCCAACAGATTCTTGGACAATAAATTCTCTATTTCTCTCAATTTGGTTTGCAGAATCCAACCATCTACCACCACGTTGGAAAATATTTCTAATCTTTTTGAAATATCTATTATTGTACTGATCATCCTTGAAACTAAAATATCTTCCATAGAATGTTGTACCATCATAATCTGTAGTGGCACTAAGATTAGCACCTGTCAGTTTTGTAGAATCTCCTAGTGGTGGTTGAGAGAAAACAATATTATCTCCCGATATGGTATATGATACCCCAGGTTCTTGTAATACACCATCTAAAGTGATAATAAGATTTTTTGCACTTGATGGTGTAAATGGTTGATCCTTGTCATCCCTTAGTTGGAAAGTTGTTGTTCCTTGGAGTCTACCATCATCATCGTAGTATCCATCAAGAGAATTCTTTGCCCACCATGGTTTTCCTTCAGCAATAACATCATTATAATATCCAATAGCATTATTATAGATTCTAAATGTGAATGCACGAGATTCATTGAAATTGAATTCGGAAGTAGCAGCAGAACCAATACCTCTTCGGATTCTTTGATTTTCTACCTTCTGGACAATTTGTGTAACAGTTCTTCTGGTGTTCTCAACTGTGATCTTATTTTTATTTGGATCCCATAGTTGGATTACACTGAAATGACTTGCCTGTGGCAGTTCTACTGGCATTTCTGCAGCAGCAGTTGCCTCAATATCAACTTGTCCAAATAGTTTGAAACCAGCAGGGTGTGTAGTCGATTTGATCAACTCTCTCCACTGATCAATTGGAGTCTTAGATTTTACAACGTATGAATAGTCTTGATAAAAATTACTGTCTAGCAGTCTCTGGTTAGAAACACCAAGTTTACCTCTATCCGATCTATAATATCCAATATTATCAAAGAACGCAGTAATGTTCTCTGTAAAGGTGCTTACAAAAATTGAACTTACAGATCCAGTTGCTCTAGAAGTAGAACCAGAAATAGAGACGTTTTGTCTTAGTGATCCAACTACATTTTCTACTTTGAGTAGATTAGATCCACTTCTCCATTCAGAAACTACTGATCTAGAAACTACAGTATTGCCAATCTTTTGAATGACCGTTTCGCCTTTTTGGAAATCTCCACTAAAGTTTTTCAGTGCTACAACATACTTACTAGAGAATGTAGATGAGACTGTCTTATCCAAGTGGAATGCTCCACCATTTCTGATAATATTGATGCTCTGTGGAACACCAATAGTGTCACTGTCAACATAGGATTCAACATCACCTTCTACAATTTCAATAACTGGAGCATAAGTATATCCTCTTCCTGGGTTTTCTACAGTGATTGAGAATAGTGAACCATTTCTAACAACAATTTTGAAACGGGCATCAACACCGTCACCATCAACAATTACTGCTTTTGGATTTACGTAATTAGAACCTAGTTCATCTGCTCTGACACCAATAATAGTATTAGTATTAGTATCAAATAGAACAGTTGCTTTTGCTTTGAAGTTAGCGTTAGGATCAACACCACGAACAATAGGAACTTTCTTGTAGTTTAGTCCTAAGTTAGTGATTTTGAAGTTATTGATTTCTCCAACTGCAAATTGTCCAGTTGTAGTATATGTAATTGTTCCAGATCCATCCCATAGTGGAGTAGAAGTAATATCATATACAAATCTGTTTGGTGTTACATAATTGACAGTCTTTGTACCTTGAAGAGGATCTACAATAATTTTTAGATACTTACCATCGGAATCTACGATGCCATTCTTATCAAAATAGTAGAAATTTGTAAAGTCAGTTCCTGTCTTTGTCTGATAATTATTATCAGCAATTCTAGAACCAAATCCAAACTTGACATCTGTAAATGCTCCAGGATTTCCTGGTAGAACAGTAGATGCTAGTTTTTCAGTAGTAATAATATTATAGTTCTTACTTGGACTTAGATCAAAGTATGTACCAGTTAGAGAAGAGTGTGAAGTATCAAATCTATACTTGTAGAACTCTTGAATATCAATATTTGGATTTGGGATATAAGTTACGTTATCTTCAGAGAATTCAAATTTGAACTCGATAGGATCTGCACTGGAAACTTTGACTAGACGTGAAGGATTACTAGAATCAAAGAAAGTGCTACTTACTTTTACATCTTGAGCAGTATTCTTATCAATAGCATAATCATAAACAATAATCGCCTTTTGAGTTTCTAAATCGTATGATTGGATAAATCCTGTACCAGTATCACCAATTTGGAAACCATTGTCAAAGTTATATCTTGCTTTGTATAGAGAAACTTCTTGACCATCGTAATGATCCACCGCGACAGTATTTTCCTTGCCTGTTACTACAGTTATGTTAGCGCCAGTAACGTTAGTAACTTCGAGGATTTCTTCGCCAACTGAAATAAGATCTCCATTGGAAATGCCAGTAGTGCTGTCTACAGTTAGAAGTGAAGAACCAGCAGCGAATCCAACATGATCAACATACAGAGTTAGTCTTGCTGTACTAAGAGATGCAAGTGCTCTAGACAAAGATTCGTCATCAACTCCAAGATAATCTGCCTTTCTGTATCCAGATCCTTTTGCTTGAATTGTGATATTGGATACAATACCTGCTTCAGACACAGTAATGTTTGCGGTTGCACCAGTTCCAGTACCACCAGTTAGAGGAACATTATTGTATGTGCCAGCAACATAATCAGCACCGCCATTCAACACTTGGAATCTTCCGATACCAGTATCATCAATCGCAGTAGTAAAAGATGGTGCTTTGAATACTACTTCTTGATATAATCTCTTTCTGAGATAATAATTTTTGGTCTTCAGAGCATCTTCTGGGAAAATGTCAATGTTTACAGAATCTCCAATGCCTAGTCCATGATTTGAATCTGTTTCTATCAAAGCAACGCTTTGATTTACATCAAATGGTTCCAAGTTGTCACTCAGAGATGTGAGTCTAACAATCTTCGTACCAGATGTGTTGAATAGATCACTTGACTGTAGGAAGTAATCATCACTAAAGGATAACCAATCGCCACTAAGAACCTTGATCTCCACTGCGTTTTGACTGCTAGTTCCGTTTAGAATTTCTGCAGTAGCAATTGGTGGATTGATACCATCAGTTAGACTTAGAGTAGCACCTTGTGTATAAGAACTCTTCTGATCTAACAGAATAAAGAATGTTTTGATATCTGCCGAGAAAGTGCCTGTGTTGTCAAATGTTCCTACAACATCTTTTAGAACGATTACATTATCGTTTTTGACTGTGCCGACAATAGTTCCAGATGCTGCTGATGATGGTTGACGGAGAATATCATCAGTAAACAGATATGCATTTTGAATAGTTGTTAGTTTGACAACCTTATTTTCAAAACTGTCAAGATACTGTACATTCTTACCTTTTACCGATGCAACTAGTGCTTCTGCTTCAGAACCTCCAGATCCTTGATTGTCAAAATAGACTTTAGAGTTTACAGAGAAGTTGCCTGAAGATCTCTCGATAGCAAGAGCATCAACAGTTCCAGACTTTACTTCTGCAACTTCCGCTACAACACCTTCGCCATTCCTTGGCATACCAGGGATGTAGTATCTCTTAGAGTTCTTTGGAACATCATTTTGATTGATATTTGAATTATAGTTACTATCTACTGGCAAAGAGTAGAAGTTATCACCTATAATGTATGGGTATTGCGGTACTTGATCGCTATCAATAGTAAGGAAATAAGCATAAGTTCCTTTTGGAAAGTCGGGGGTAATACAAAATCGTCCATTATTCTCGTCTAGTGTTCCAGATTTGTGAGTATAAGTATAGTCATTTGTAAATGATCCCAGTGGGTACTGCGTCAATGATGGACCATTAGAACGTGATCCATTCAAAGAATAACTAGAAGTCATTCTAATAATAGATGAAGCAGAATCTAGAGGATCTTCATGTGCAAAAGGTCCATAGATTGGGTTGCCATCATATGCAAAACCTAAGATAGGCGAATGTACTTTGGTTGCTGGTTCTGTTCCAGAATTGCTGATGTTATCATTTAGAGCAATACGCAATGCTTTTGGATTGCCAACATGACCATAACCATATTCTAAAACGTTGTTATAGTTTTGGAATAGGTGACCATATTCAGTGTCTAAATTAGATTTTAGTTTTTCAAATCTGTTATAGTTCCACTCAGTAAGTAGAGGGGTTGCACTAGCGCCACTGCCAACTGGGAGAATATCTACTTTTACCGTATTCTGTCCATAAAATCTACCACCAGAAATTTTATTGAACCCAGTAATTCTGCCATCAGTATCGACAATAGAAGTGTAGTCTGCGAATCTACCTTTGCCATTGCTATCTGTAATTCTAACCAGTGGTGGAGAAGAATAGTATTCACCAGGATTGTCAATTACCAAACTAGTAATTTCATCACCAGTAACAACTGCAGTAACGACAGCACCTCTACCAGAAGTTACCTCTACAGTGGGAACTCGTGGAAATACGGTATCTGTGTCAACAATGTATCTTTCAACAACATTACCAGATAGAACTGCTCGTGCTTTACCAGAAGCACCATCTAGAAGAACAAATGGTGCAGCTGCATATCCTTTGCCTTGTGTATTGACTTCTAGAGACTCAAGTCTTCCAAAACGAATACTTTCGGTATCTTTGTATCCATAGAGTCTTGCACCATTCAGAAGAATACCAACTTCACTCTTTGGCGTTTTATATTTTTCAGTGGTTCTAGTTGCTTCTTTTCTAATAATGCGAAGCAACTTTTGATCCATTACTGGTTCCGTTACCGTAGATCCATCTAAGATCTTGTAAGATGGGAAACCAGAAGATGTGATATAATAGTATTGATCGTCTGTAAAAATAGCAGAGATATCTGTAGATGTCTGACCTAGTTCAGATACAACAGATGGGTTAGTTGGAACGTTTACAGATAAATTTTGATTTAGAATCCATCGAGATTCATTAGTTCCAGTTTTTACAATCTTTACATCAGAAGTTTCAAATCCAGGATTAGAAATTTGAATTTTGTCTTTTGGTGTAGAGTATGGATGCTGTGTACTTGGAGTAAAGTTGTATACAACACCAAGTGTAAGTAAACTAACTCCCGAACCTTCAATGATAACTGGTTTGTAGATAGAATCGCCAGCAGAATGATTGTAAGTTACATCACCTCTATTCTTGATAATAAACTGAGTGATATTCTTCTCTTCAAAAGCAATAGTCTCTTGATTGATTAGAATCTCACCTGTCTTACCCCATCCAATGGTTGAGAAAGCGTTGACACGCTTACCAACACCATCAGTTTGTGGTAGGTCTTTTTCTAGAGTAGTCTTAGTTGAGACAGCAAACTCACCAGTGACAGTTTCTGGTGCAAGTACGATATTCCAAATTACTTCACCATCTGCTGTGCCATCTGGATAGACATTATCTACAGTAGCAGAGACAAATTGATATTCTTCTGTTTCTGGTTGTGTAATCTTATTACCAATAAGATTTTTAGGGTCACCAGAAATAACTTTTACTTTTAGAGCAAATACATTGACCCAATCAGACTTTGATGCTTTGTAAGTAAAGTCTTTTGGATTATAAACCTCTGGTTTGATGTCCTCATCTTTAGCAACAATTGTTGTAAAGATAAATTTGATTGAACTACTAGTACCTTTTGTTTTGTAGAACTTCTGAATGTTCTTGATCAGAGTTCTTTTATCGACTTCCCCACTGAGATACTTTTCTGGGAAAGAACCTAGATATTGATTCTCAAAGTTCTTGACTAATGCATACAAGAACAGGTTGCTGACATTATATACTTTCTCTCCAGATACATGCTGTGCAGACTCAGTGCTTTGGAAATCAGATGCACTGTATAGATCACCTAGAGTTGTATTGCCGCTAACGCCTCTAGAACACTCTTGAAGGACTGTATCAGTTCTAGAGGCATAGAAGATGATCTCATTGCCAATACGAACATACCCGTTCTTCTTGGGGAACGAGGAAGCATCTACGAGGACAATGTTAGTATCTGCAGCACTGATAGTAAGAGCAAGAGAATCATTTTGTTTTAGAAGATTCTTCTCATAAAAGTCAATGTCTGCATACTTTTGTAGGTTGCTGAGAACGTCCAAAGGACCGCCCTGAGCTTCCTGCCCTTCATAATACTTCTGTACAAACTTGGCAAAAAGTTCATACTCAGTAGAAATGAATTCAGGGAGCTGTGACTCAATTAGAGCAGAGATTCTCTTAGTCTTTACAGCAGCCATTTACTTACTCTTTATATGCGGTGAAACTTGAATTCGCTACATCAACGTCAAGATAAACCTCACGGAGTGCCTTGACATCTTTTGAAAGTGGTCTTACTCTAACAGAAATACGATTATCAAAATATGTACCCTTGATGATAGTCAAATCGTACATTTTCAGTTCACCTTTTACATAATCAATATCGCCAACTTCTGAGTTGAGGACAACCTTTTCGCCAGTTGCAGTATCTAGTCTATATAGGACAATTTTACCATCCCTATCTTCTAGATACACATCAAAGTTGGGATACTCAGTAACCCTAAATCCTGTCGTAGACAGGACAGGATCGTCACAATCCTCATCAAATGCGTTCTGGTAACAGATCTCGTAATAGAACGTAGAGTTCAATTGTGGGTAGAAATCTTTTCGTAGTGTAACGTCAGTAAGATTAGAATTGATAGAACGATCAGCATCGTCAATTACACCAACAGTTTTACTGTGTCTAAACTTACCATTGAACTTTTCAGTATCACTTGTCTCAAAATAAGATTGCAATCCACCAATTACTTTGTCTCTAATCTGAGAGGGTGTTTGGTCAGTCTTATTTCTATCGTAGTAAATCTTGCTGGATAGTTCAACATACAAGATTGATGGGTCAACAATCACTGGTTCAATAGAAGCAACCGCATACTTCTTCAGTTCTTCTACGATATTGTTCTTTGTAAGTGATGTTAGATATGCTGCATCCTTTGGTTTTAGAACAATGTAGACTTTTCCGTAGTCTGGGGGATCTTGTTCCTCACCTCCAAAAATAATGATGTCGCTGGTAGCAGGATA
>CEWA01016651.1_pt1 | contig 27210 bp, 18 predicted proteins | sample 530361 | NCBI WGS metagenome assembly CEWA01 (sample SAMEA2620000, study PRJEB7988) | marine metagenome | biome: marine biome (ENVO:00000447); feature: surface water layer (ENVO:00002042); material: "saline water (ENVO:00002010), including plankton (ENVO:xxxxxxxx)" | depth 5 m
ATCCTCAATCATCATCAACTGATTGAGAGGTTTGATTGCTTTATGCAACCAAGAAAGAGTTGATCCCTTATTTCTATCTACTAATCCTGATGTGCAATAGGTTATAGAATCTCTAGTCATTCTAATACCTTTTGATGTGGAAGTAGTTCCAGTTCCATAACCATTGGTTATTCCAGTTTGGAATCCACCAGGATTATAGAGAAAATACTCTTCAATCTCAGGGAAGTCATATGTAGAGGGGTTATTTCTATTAACTGCTACCCCAGTTTCTTTTGGTTTTTTGACCTGACGAACATAACGCATCTTTGATGCATCAATATATCTCAGTTCTTGAATCCCTGCTGTTGGATTCTTTTGGTCAATAACTTTATTGTAATAAAGTCTCCCATCAATATACCAATTCCTAAAAATTTCATGAGATTTTTTATCAAAGTCAAGTAACTCACAGATATACTTGAACTCTTCTCTAATTATTTTTTTAATACCATCACTTGCTTTCAGATTGGATAGTTCAATGGTAATTGGACTATCATTTGTATCTGAAACAATTGCCTCATTGACTACATCCTCAATAGCACTATCACACTCTGGATAGAGAGCCATAGATCTATATCTTCTGATCAATTCATTCTCATTTTTGTAGACACCTTCAATATCTACATAAGAACCATAAAACCCAGAGCTAACATAGTGTTCCGACCCATCCTGATTATTAGGAGGGATCGGAGATACTAGCCCTGGGGGATTCTTTTCATTGTCCTCAATTGAGAAACCAAATAATTTCGCCATTATCTATATGAAACTAGATTCTGTTCTAGTTATTTATCACTGAATCAGAGTCTGTCCTGTGGCAGCTCTATTTGCCTGAGTTGAATTACCAATAGTGAAGAACTGAACCTGGAAGGTTACCTGGAACTCTTCAATCTGATCAGTGTTGTCATAACTCAGATCAATAGCACTAACTTCTGTGGGGAAGATATCAAAGAACTTATAAGTTCTAAGATCAGATGACTGACCACCAGTATTTCTGGTGGAATTAGCAACTCTACCTCTTCCAAGTTGAGTTACATATGCATCAGTCATATAAGAAGAAGGGTTAGTGACGCCAGTAGCATCATTCAACTTACTCATTACATTCATCCAGGTCTCAAAAGCAGTTCTGAGTTGGAAGTCCTCATCATTGATGACTGTAACTGTCCAAGGTTCAAAGGTTCTGTCACCAGCAACTTTGAGTGTTCTGCCTCTAAAAGGAACAGGGACTTCAGCAATAGTTGATGCAGGCAACTGGGCTGCCTTGCAAAGGAAACTGAAAGTTTGTGACTCTCTACCTGCACCACTTCTCCAAACTCTATCTCCTACTGCAGAAGGGAAAGAAGGAATAACTGCTTCAAATAGATTGGAGCGGGCACCACCGCCCGCCAATCTGCTTTTAAATTGTGAGAGTGTTCTTGTGTCTGACATTTGTTGTTACCTCTTTTATAAATTTACTGATTTATATCAAACTGAACCAACAACTTCATCAAAACTTACCCCAGTTCTGGTAGCAACAAATGTCAGTGTGACATAGTTGATTGACCTGGTTGGTTTGATGAAAATGTCTGCTCTGAACTCATTGTTGTCAATGACTTCAGGAGTGTTATTGGTGCTATCACAGATGATAACAAACTCTTCAATACCTCTTTGAGATTGAACATCTCTCAGGTAGGGTTCAACAATGTTGATAAAGTTTGCTCTTGTTTCATCATCATTCAGTTCAAAGAGTTGATCATTTGCTGCACTCTCAAGTGCTTGCTCAACTGTGAGGAACAGTCTTCTAACATTGATTCTGTCAAAGGCAGAAGCATATGAAAGACCAGTCTTATCACCAAACAGCACAATACCTTGACCTGCCTGATTGATTACAGAGTTGACTCTGTTGCCATAGAGGATGTCTCTCTGTGCTTTGTTGGGATTGTAAGCCAGTTTGACAGCATTATTAATAGTTCCTCTCTGCTGTCCAGCAGGTGAGAACCATGGGAATGACTCAATGCTTGTTCTAACCATCAGACCAGCAATATCACCATTCAGAGGAATATATCTGAAGGTGTTGTTGAATCTGTCATAGATGTACTTGTAACCTGAGTCAAGCACTGCATAAGAAGAAGATTGAACAGGTGAATAGAAATTCACCACAGCATTGGTCTGAGCAGTTGTGTCTGTTGAACCAACAATGTTAGTTCTATCAGGTGAAACAGTTGCAATACAATCCTTTCTTTGATCTGCAATAGAGATCAGGAGATTTGCTTTTGCTTGTGACTGGACTGTATCACTACAACCAGGACCCATAATCAGATAATCAACTGAAATCTCATCCTTATTAGCAAATAGATTGTAAGATTTGGTCAGATCTCCAAGATCTGCACTCATTCCTTCATTTGCTCCATAATCTTGACCACCTAACAGTGTGTAAGATACATTACCAATCACATCAAACTGTGTGTTCTGTGCATCAAGACCCCAGACACCACCACCAGTAGCAATCTTTACAAATCCAGAACTAAATCCAGAAGCAGTTGGAACTGTGTTGTTGTAGGAATCATTACCACTAGAAAGATTTCTTCCAGCAAAGATGTACTGAGAATTCAGTGCAATGAAATCCTTATACCAAGATTTGGTGGGTGCATCACCATCAGTTTGACCATCAAGTGCTTTAGAGAGGAAGGTGTGTCTTTCAAGGATATTTCCCTGGATGCCAGTTACCTTACCTTCATCATCAACAACTGCAACGTGGAGAGCATCGTTTCTTCCACTTCTTGTAGCAGTGTAATTTGTTGTAAGAGGTTTAGGTGCAAGTGTCTTCCAGAAGACTGTTGAGTTAGTCAGACCAAGTGTCTGTGAATCATACCAATCTGTTGCAGTTACTACAGTATGGGATTCAGGTGAAGCTTCTTTGCCTGTCTGAATACCAGCATTGTTGAAGACCTGAATGGTATCTGCTGCTTCAATAGATCTTGAAGCATCTCCTTGCTGATAGTCCAGATTTGTCTCAGTTCCATCAGATGAAACTCTTGAAACAATTCTGACATCAATAGTGCTAGCACCATTTGTTGCATCAGTTGAAACACCAGTAATGATACCCTTAAGGTGACCATTAAATACTGAAGTTGTACCTGCTCCTGGGATTACAGCACTTGAAAGTGTTGTTGTAACGCCAAATCCAATCAGGATGTTTGAGTCTGCAAGACTGGTTGTGTTGATACCAATGATTTGGTCAGCTTGGTTATCAATAACACAAACTTTTAATCCATCAGCATATGAACCAGGATTTCTTGAGGCAAAATTCCAGTCATCTGCAGTGGTATAGTTTAGGTTATAGTCATCATAACTCTTGATCTTAAGAGTTGTGGTTGATGCAATACCTACACCTGCATTGGAATTCTTAAGGTTTGAACCATCAGTTCTTACAACCTTGAGTACTCCTCCATAGGTCAAATATTCAGATGCAGTGAGCCAATACTCATACTGTCTATCATTGTTTTGTGGTTCTCCAAACACTTGGAGAAGTTGTCCTTGGGTAGAAATATCAGTTGGTTCATCTACTGGACCCTGTGTAAAGGGAGCAGCAATTGCACCAATATTATCTAAAACATTATCAGCTCTACCAACTGTAAGATCAACCTCTCTGACAATTACGCCTGGAGATAATTGAGGAGTCGCCATGTTTCTCTCCTAAAATGTCTCAGTTTAACTACAAAATATTTAGGAAAAAGGGCATTTTGAGTGGGGAAACTTGTGGTGAACTACCAATCTGGATAATTCCAGTCTACAAATGGGTCTGTTTTCTTTTTATATTCAAGCACTCTTTTGATTGTGCATTCCTTACATTCATAAGAGTATGATGATGCTACTGGTCCTCTATCTCTTCTGGTTCTGTAAAAACTATCAACTAGATTTTTTGTTTCACCACAGGATCTACACTTCCTAGTATCAAGGAGCAAATGTCCTAACTTGATTTGCTCATCAAAGTTCATCAGTTATAGTCCCACATGTAGGACATATCTCCATAGGTTGCTGTAGTCCACCTGTCTCCTTCTGCATCCACAAAACTATTATCATCAAATCCATCATTGATAAAACCAAAGGGTGCCATGTCTTGCTCAATCTGTTCTTTTTGTTCTTCGTATAATCTCTTTCTGACATCTTGATCAGTCAACTCCTTAAAATAATCTTGTGCAACTAACCAAGCATAAATGACCAGACACATAGCAAGGTCATCATTACATCCTTCCTCTGCTTCAAATGAATTATGCTTAGAAATAAATGTAGTCAGTTCAGAGATAATCTCATAGTCACAGAATTGCAACTTATCCTCCTCAATCATTGTCTTGAGGTTAAGTGAACCAACCTTCTTTACAGTCTTAGACATCTTAACACCCAATTGGGTCTTACTGCCTGAGAATCCTTGACCCACAATCTGACCTGCTCTTCCTCTCATGGAGCACATAAGAATATTTTGATACTCTAGATCATACTGTAAAATTGAGGCAACCTGGTCACCAACATCATTCACCTCACATAGAATAAATGCTTCATTGTATTTCTTTGCTACCTCATAGATTACACTAGGAAACAACATAGGTTTAATAGTGTTATCTCTATACTTTGCTACTACTCTATGTGGAAACTGTGTTATGTCAACAACAATAAAAGCACTGTAGTCATTACCAACACCGCGTGCAACATCAACAGTGATAGCGTAATCATGTTTATTCCTTGCTGCTTCATAGACATCTAAACCAGCATTCCTTTGAAGGGGTTGTTCATATATTAGCGTCTTTAACTTACTTGCTGCAATCAGTGTGTCAACAGATCCTAAAAATTCACACTCAAACTCAATCTTAAACTGCTGCTCAGATGTGTTTGCAATAGTTTGCTCTTTCCATTTACTGTCCCTACCTGGAACTTCTGACCAGTGAACATCAGTTGGGACATATTCATTCCTACCCTTCTCTGCATCATGCCACATCCTATAGAAGTGGTTCATACCATGAGGGGTAGAAACAATGATTACCTTCGTTGATTTACCAGAAGTAATAGTAGGATAAACAGATGCAAAGAAGGCATCTGCAATATGGTTTGGAACGAAGGCAAACTCGTCGAGGAAGAGAATGTTGAACGACATGCCTCTGACAGCACTTGCAGACGTAGAAGCTGCCAATATCTTACTGCCATTTTCTAACTCCAATGAACCCTTGTTCCATGATAATATACCCTGTTGCATCCATTTAGGTAAGTTCTCATATGCAATCTGTAATCTACTGAGAAGTTCCCTAGCAGTGGATGCTTTGTTTGCTAGGATGCCTATATTAACACTGTCATTGAAAACAGCATAGTGTAAAAGGAAAGAGACAACTGTAGTAGATTTGCCAGTCTGTCTGGGCATCTTACAGATGTTGAATCTGTTCTCATGAAAGTTCTTTACCAGTTTTTCCTGGAAGTCATATAGTTTGAATGGTTGAAGACCATGATCCAGAGTAACAATCTGGACGTAGTTCTTTGCAAAATATACTGGATCGTTCTTACACCTAATATACTCTTGAATTTGCTCTTCAGTAAATTCAATAGCAGTATTTGCTTTTTTTAGATTAGGATTACCAAGATAAATTTCACTCATAAATCGATTAGCAATTCCAGGCTCTGAGTGATTTATTTATTCTTGAATCTGGATCTCTTGCAGTCTTCTTGGAAGTTAATTTAGCTTTCATCCCCTTCATCCTGGCACAGAAAGATGCTCTGCGAGGGTTGCCAACTTTTTTTGATGGTGCTTTTAAATCAGAACCAGGATTCTCACGCTCATAAGACTTACGTCCTTTTTCATTGAGACCTCCTTCCTGGTTCTTACCAGACTTTTTTGTCCAGGCAGCTCCTTCAGAAACTTCAGTCTCTTCACCAACATTGATCATCAACTCTCCAGGTTGATAGTTTGCTTTATCAAATCTCTTAAGTTGGCATCCAGGATATACTTTATCAAGTGCTCCCTGAACATCTGTTCTGCTGGGTGTTCCTACCTCAGGGAAGAAGATCTTCATAAGCATTAACTTACCTTTAAAGGTAAACATCACTTGATAGACATTCCCAGTTTGAGCAGGAACTCTGATTGCCTCATCAATTTCACGTAGACCTGTTCCCTCACAATGTCTGCAACCCTCACCTAAACACTTAGGGCATTCTTTCTGTTCCTTGACTTCTACTTCTTCTTTCTGGGTCTTTTTCTTCTTCTTGACACAGTTTGGATATCTCTTACCAAACATTGTCTTCATTCCTTTCTTCTCATAACCATCCCAACAATCTTCACCCATGACTTGAACTTCAATGCCTGCTTCTCTCATCGCATTGATTTGAATTTGAGAGAGTTCAGGTAGTGCCAGAAACTCTTCTTTCTTTGTGGAATTGCCATAGTTCTTAGCACCTTTCTTGCGGCACTGAACTAAACGACCAGAAGCATAAGCAGAGGGCCAGACACTTGCAGATGCCTTTACTTTGTGGTAACAAGCATCTTTTTTACCTTCCTTTTCAAGAATGGTTTCTTCTTTTTGAGTTTTCTTCTTGGTATTCACGTGGATTGCAGCCCCTTTTCTATCTGGATTTGGATCATTTGCTCTCTTGCGTCTTACAGAAGCACCTCTCTCTGCTTTAGACATACTTGCTGCTTTCTCTTTAGATAAACACTTTGGTTTAGGACCATCACCCTTTCCATCACCGTCTTTATCTTCACGTGCACATTTGCCAACCTTTTCTCCTTTGGTATTGTAGCGATCCCATCCGCCTCCAGTAGCACTACCCTTAGGACCCTTGCCAAACCAATCTCTAAGATTTTCGTTAATAGTCACAATATTAGTAGAAAGTCTCTCTTTTTATTTATAAAGGAATTCAATCTGGAACATCTGGAGTAACTGGCCAAGTTACATCTAATGGATTAGATTTTGATGTTGTAATATCTCTCAGTTCTTGTATATAAGTATCAAGTTTACTAATGTCATCTGTTGTAGTTGTTATTCCAAGTCTTACTTCACTATGATATCTGAAAACTCTCCATTCAATCTCTTTAATTCTTTCATTTCTAGCATCTCTAATTTCTTTCCAAAGACTATCAGTTTTAGATGCAATCTCTGCATCAGTCAAAGCAACAACTTCCCATGCTGATCCATTCCAAATAACTTTTTCAGTATCATCATTAAATGATGGATTTTCTCCTGCAGGAACATATCCAGCATCAGCAATTTCTTCTTCAGTAAATGTAGAAGAATCTGTGCGAGTAAGACCAGAAGAAAGACGAATTCTTTCTGGTAAAGGTTGTGGAAATTGATTATTATGTGAATAAAGCATTTTAGTTAGTTTGAATAAACAGCAATATACAGACTATCATTAGGATCCATTGCAGAACCAGTATAACCTGCAAGAGCATGAATAACTCTTATCCATTCTTGTCCTTGAAAATAATATAAAGGACTTCTCAATACAGCACCACTATATCTAGTAGATCCACTAGTTTCTCTAAAGGCATAGTATGTGTTACTAGATTGAGAAATAGTAGCATCTCCAACTGATGCTATAGTGCCCCCTGAATAATATGAATTAGATATTCCATCAGCAGTCCCAGTATAGGAAGAACCAGTGCCTGTTGACCAACTCCATCTGTTACTATTTGCAGAAGTGCTCAAACTAGTGTAACTATGATTTTTTGCTGATGCAGGAGTGATTGGAAATCCAGTTGAAGAGGATCCATTCATCGCAGTATATGATGTCTGCCAGGAACTTCCAGATCCTCCGTTAGAAGTATTAAAAATCCAAGATTGAAGCAAAGTGGTTCTTGTTGAATCTAAGATCTGAATACCTGCTACAGAAATATCATTATAAAAAGTTGTTGCTGCAGTAACTTTAATTCCAAGATATATTCTTCCGTATGATGCTGCAGAATTGGCAAAATCAGTTTGTACTTCACTAACATCATATCCGCCATTATAGTCAGAACTGTTGCCCATGAAGCTATCAGAACTAATAAATCTCCTACTAATTTCATAGAATGATGATGTAATGTCTTGACCTGTAGAAACAGCAGCATCTCCTATTGTCAAATCCTCTGTTTCAATTAAAACTTGACCATAATCAATGCCAGCAGCATGCCATGATATAATTTCAATTTTAACAACATTTGATTCTGATAGACCATCTCCAACTGGGTTAATAACAAAACTTCCAGTGTTATTCGTAATATAAAAAAGTCCAGTCAATCCACCAGAAAAATCAGCAGCATCAACAGCTGTTCCAGAAACTGTTTGAATTCTGTAATATAACGGTGTGTTATTACCATAACCAACTGTATTCACAGTAAATGTATTATTTGTTTCCTCATTCAAAGTAGTTCCATTATCACTTGAAATAGAATCTATTTGCTTTTTGGTCCAAACATCACCAGTAACCTCTGCAGTATATTGATCGTAGATGCCATGCACACCACTATTCACATACAGTTCCAATTCTTGTTTTGGTCCTATTATTCCTGAATTACCTCTCATTATACATCTCCAGTATTAGTAGATGGGAATGATCTTCCTGCTCCCCAAATAATTCTTACTGCTCCACCTGAACCATTGCCACCTTTATTGTCAGTGCCACCTCCACCTCCTCCACCATATTCACCACCAGTTCTCGCCTCAGTTCCATCAATAGGATTAGTATCGTAATTATTAGTGTAAATTCTACCAGCACCTGCATATCCATCACCACCACCAGATCCTCCAGCGCCAGCACCATTAGCTGTTGCAGTACCACTAGATGATTCACCTAGTATTCCAGTTCCACCACCTCCAAATCCCTTAGTAGAACCATTATTTCCTCCACCAGCACCACCACCACCATTTCCAGCAGTGGGATTAAAGCCAAAAAGATAACCACCATTACCACCGTTACCTTGGTATCCTCCTGCTCCACCACCTCCTGGTGGTCCATATCCTGAAGAACTGTAATAGACTACATTGCCACCACTACCACCACCATCACCATAATATCCTCCTCCATAAATGTATGAGGCATATCTACCAGCATTTCCTCCACTTCCTCTTACAGTACCAGAAGACGAAAAATAACTCTGACCGCCAGCAGTTGAATAACCACTATAATACCCAGCAACTCCACCTGAACCAACTACAACAGTATAAATTGAACCTGGTGTTACTGTGATATTATTCCTCCATCCAAGTCCACCACCGCCACCGCCAGCCATAGAAAAACTACCACCGTTATAAATCATTCCACCACCACCGCCACCAATACATACAGCACAAACAGAGTATACACCTGGAGGACAAGTCCAACTATATGTACCTGGAGTTGTATAAGCTGCCTGTCCTGCTACGACAGGGTTCAAAAACTTTGAATTCAGATCATAAATGCCACTGACACCAGGCACTATCAAACCATTCCCTATTATACTTGCATTTCTGGTATAAAATGCCATAATTATTCACTAATCTCTTCGTATGAACAAGTTGCACTTAAGTCACCAGCGACACTTGCCTGAATGTATAATGACATATCTTCCTCCAAGTAAATTGAAGTATCTTTTGAAACAACAACCAAAGTAGCATCAGCAGGTACACTAATTGTTTTTGCCAATGTGGAATGTGTGCTACTACCAGCAGCATCTCTAAGTGTTACAGTTATATCTGCAGCATTAGAACCATCAATATTTGCAATTATCAATGAATTTATTTTCAATATTTTTCCTGAAGATGCCGCATTAACTACAAGAGAAGCAGCACTAGACGCAATATCAGTATCATATACAGTTTTTCCGTATATACTTGCAACAGATACTATATTTGGGTTCGCCATTATTTAAATTCTCCTTTGTATGTTTATTTAGAACTAATCAACCAAAAACCATTGCCATAGCAATTGCTTTTCCTGTGGTGACACCACCACCTCCTCCTCCCCCTCCAGAGGAGCTGAAGGTTATACTATCTCCACTTGCATTAGTGGTGATAGTCATATTTGATCCAGCAACTAATGTCAAGGTATCAGTTGCACTATCAGCAACTATATCACTTTGACCAGAAACTGCAATGGTTTCAAATAGATTTTGTGTGGTTCCACCACCTCCAGTTTGATCTGCTACCCAAGCATAGTCAGAACCATTCCAACTCAGAATTTGACCTGAAGAAGCACCACTAACATTCAGATGTGTATCTACATCAGAATCAGTATAACTTCCACCACTAGAAATAGAAGCAGTGGAGATTCCAGTGATTCTTCCATTAGCATCAACTACAATGACTGGTGTTGATCCAGAATCTCCATATGTAGCAGCAGATGCTCCTGTTAATGATGTAAGATTTGCACCACTTCCATTATTGAGAAGAAGTGTGCCTGAAGATGATGGGAGTTTTATAGTTGGATTGCCACTGAAATCACCATGATCTGGTGCTTGGAGTCTAGCATAATGAGCATTGTTTGACTCACAATATAAATCAACTCTACCAGAAGTTCCATCATCACTTTTGACAGAAACAATGTTTGTTGCAGTAACAATACCTGTAACACTAAGATTGCCCTGATCATCTTCAACCACGTGATCAGATTGAATTTTAGACATCTTAATGGACTTAAGAGCATTATGTTTATCACGAATCTCAATAGCACCAGATGATGAATTCCTCTTTAACTTTGTGTCACCAATTTTGATTTCATCAGAACTTGGATCAAGGGTAATAGTTCCTTGTCCAACAGATAAAATACCAGTAATCCTAGCATCACCTTCAACAAGAAGAGCAGTAGTTGCAGTTCCAGTATTAACAACAATTCCATTTCTAAATGTACCTACTCCAAGGGAGTCAACATTAGTAACATCTTCATATGTAAGAGTTCCAGCAATAGAAACATTACCAGTGGCAGTAATATTAGTGACTGTTATATCTGGAGAACCAGTAAGACCTGTAGCATTACTGCCCCCACTCAAAGCAGTACTGGCAATTCCTACCCATTTTGATTTTGTTTGATCATAAATGAGGAGTTTTCCTTCTCCTGTTGTCCTATCAAATTGGACATCATCCATGTCCTTGATGTTGACAGCACCACCTCCACCAAGAGTTGATAGTTGAGTATTGATCCTATTGATGAATAATTTATAGTGGTTTGATAGATCATCAAGTGTAGCAAACTTTTGATCAAGGGGAGTTAATGGGTCAGTTATCCCTTCAACTTCTTGTTTTGTATCTGAAGGTTCATTAAGAAGATAATTCTCCTCTAATTTTTTTTGATCCTTCTTAATTGAGGATGAAATTTTATTTAATTCTTTAATACCCTTTTTAAGTGAGGATATGTCACTTCTAAGGGAAGAAATATCCTTATCATAATATTTTACTTCAGGGAGAGTATTGGGGAGCGCATCAACAGTTTCTTTTAGATCATTAAAGAACTCAAGTATTGATTCATCTGCTTTAATACTCTGCTCATTAATTTTCTCAATCTCCTTCTCAAGAGATTGTTTTAGTTTATTTTGCTCACTGGTGAGATGTTTCTTTAATTTTCTATCATCATCTTTGAAGGTATTGTGGAGTTCCCAAATTCTGATAGAAGAATCTTTGAGTTCTTTGTATATTTTATCCTTTGTTTCTGTAATTCTATCATTAGTTTGATCAAAATTGTCGTTGATATTCTTTAAATCAACTTTTAACTCAAACTTTCTAATGTCATAATCTTCATTTATTTGATTGACTGTGCGGTCAATCTTTTCTTTCATCAAATCAAGATGTCCTTGAACTTTGCTGAAATCATCATCAATAATACTAAAACTTTTACCAATCCAAGAGAAGTCTGGAACCTCATGAACCTCTTGAATCCAGTCAGGAAAGGTAGGAATTGCCTCTTTTACCTGCTCAATTCTCAATTTAAGGACTTTTAAGTCTTCTTCGTAGTACTTTACCTCTGGAAGATTGTTGATTTCCTCCTTAATATCAGATAATTTACCTTCAAATTCTTCATTTTGTGTACTCAGAGTATCAATTTTATCACTTTTTGCATAATCTTTCTCAATTTCTGAAATTTTACTGCAAATTTCATCTAATTGTTCATCATAATACTTAATTTCAGGTATTTTTGGAATATCTTTTCTTACGTCATTGACTAAACGAACTAATTCTGACCACTCTGGGGTCTGTATGACATCAGTTACTTCTAAAAATGACTCCCCATTTACATCTTCTATGGTTTGAGTCTCTTCTTCAATAAAATCTTGATTTGATTCTGGAAAATATTCTTTTACTGAAGGCAGTTCTTCCTTCTTCTCTAAGAAATCCTTGTATGATGGAAGATTACTATCTCCCAATATATCATTTATAGATGGTAATTCGTCTTTTGCCATTTTATTAGTAAAATACTTTGGGATTTCTCTCCCAGTGTATTATTTATCTTCGCTAACTTTCTTCAACATTTTTTGAAGGTCAGCAGTTGATCCAACAAAGAGGGCATTATTGACTGTTGTGGGACCTTTTGGTTCCTTATCTTCATTGACATCCTTTAGTTTCTTTTGAAGATCCATCAATTTATCAGTTGCATCAGAAACATTCTTGATTAGTTGGCCAGCAACTTCATATGCTCTGGGCATTTCACTTTCTTGAGCAAGTTCTAAGATTCCATTGATTGCTTCTTGACCTTTTTCAATGATGGAATAAAGATTACCCCTGGTATATTCGTAATCTTTACGTATATCCTCTGAGGTGCTTTTAATTTTTTGAATTCTTTCATCTGGTGTGGTCTTCTGTATTTCTACCTCTGTAGGAGTTACATCAAATGTTTCATTCAATTTATCAAATTTATTAGACATCATAATCTCCATCAAAAGGTGCTACCATCAAATCCAAAGTTATCCCCTGAATCAATAAATGATGCATCTGCTTTTGTGATACTATTGATTGATGCACCTGAGGCGTGAATTGCTGCCTTAGTATTATCCTGTGCTCTTCTTACTGTAAACTTATCTCCTGATTTATCCTTAATGTACATACTCTCACCATCAATATCTACATAAGATCCTACAGTGATTGCTGCAGCATTACTTACTTCAATAACAGTGTCATCTATCTCAACATTGGCAGCAAGTTGAGTCAAGACTGAATTGTCATAATCAACAGTTGCTCTTGGTTCAACTCTATAACTAACATCTCTTGTAAATGATCCAGTTGATGTCTTTCTATTGCCAGCAATATAACCAATCTGAACTTTCTTCACAATTTCACCTGTGACATCAGATACAGGACCATAAAGCATGGTCTTTGCAGTGAATCTCAATGTATATACTAATGCTCTTCTAGTATCAAAGTTTCCCTCATAATCATCCTCCATAGAGATTGATTCAATTTGGATGGGAACATTTTGAACTTCTGAAAGTTCACCCAAAAACTTAATAGGTAAAGTATATGCTGGTTGAAAATATGGAAGAATCTGCTCAACAATCTGGAGCATATCATCATTGAGTTTAGTCATGATAGACAACTCAATTGTCATGTTATATGGGACAGGCATGAAAGTCTTTTTGACTTTTTCGCCATTATCAGTTACAACATAAAATGCTTGAGTTTGAGTTGCCTTTCTTATTGGATCATACTGCAGATCAATGAACTCAAAAGACATTCTAGGAAGTGTCATCTGAACAGGTCTGTTCAGGTCTGCTTCTTGCTCCAATCTCGCCAAAAACTTCTGTGTTGGACCATACGCAAGAGGAACTTTGATGATACTGTACACATCATCAGATGAATCCTTGTGCTTGATCTCAATGCCATTGAAGAGAGATCCAAATCCAATGATTACAGATCTGAAAATCTCATTATAGAAGTAGTCAAACATTGTTGTAACTTAATTATACTTCTATTTAGTTAAGGCATTCCAAATGGATTCTTTGTGCTGAAATCTATAATTCTATCTGCTTCCAATTCAATAGTATCATTGTCTGCATATGGTGTCACAAGATCATCAGTTTGGAGTGATTTGATGACATGTCTTGCACCAGACTCTTGACCAACAATATCCTCACCAACTTCAAATGTTCCAGAGACAATGGAGATTTCCAATGTATTGTTGGTAGCATTGTACTCTTTCACTCTTGCTTCTGTTCCAGATGTTTGACCTACAACAATCTCATTGAATATGAATGATCCAGTGTATGTTGAACCAAGACCAACAGGTGTGCTGAATGTCACATCAGGTGTGAGAACATATTGAGCACCAGAATTAGTGAGATAGACTTGAGTGACATTTCCACTATTGTTAATAGTTGCAAAACCAACAGCCTGAGTCACGCCCTCAACCTCTTGAGCATAATTCTTCTCACTTACTTCATTGCTTATGGTAACAGTAGGTGGAGATAGATAACCACCACCACCATACGTGACAGTTATACCTGTTACAATGCCACAATTCTGAATACCAACTTCAATAGATGTGGTTGCTATTCCAATATTAGTAGATGCCTTGTTGACTATAATTTCACCTGTTCCAAATCCAACAATAAATGTGTCAGATTGGAAAGTTCTTATTCTTGCATATGTGCTATCATAACCATATTGAACTCTTACTCTATCACCAATAATCATATTGGTAGTATTAATGCCAGTAATTACAGTAGAACCAATTCCAACAGTTCCTTCTGTCTTGATTGAATCAAATCTAATAGTAGCAATACCAGTAGCAGTGAATTCTGTGTTACCAGCACTTGGAGATCCAAAGGATAGAGTTGGTGGTGATACATATCCATAACCACTATTACCAATAGACAGTGTATTGACTGTTCCTGCAATAGAAACAGTTGCTGTTACTGTTGCTGTAGTGACACCTGTGCTTCCACTGAAGGAAATGGTTGGTCTGACAGTATATCCAGCACCAACAGTTGCTCCAGTACCAACACACCAAGGATCTGTTTGTGTATTAAATCCAACAGCAGTCACAAAACCTGTGATAGGTGCAATAGTTGCAATACCAATAGCAGTTTGTGACACATCACTTCCTGTTCCTAAACCAATAGAGACAGTTGGTGCTACTAGATATGCTCTACCAGTTGTAGAAAAAGCAACTGATCCTGGATCAATACTTGATCCATCAATACCACCACCATTGTCAATGGTAGCACTAGCAAAACTAATACCTGGAGATGATACAGACACAGTAGGAGCAGATGTGTAGAACTTACCCTCTGTGGTAATTGCTACACTCTTAACAGTACCACCAGTGAGATGATATGTATCTAAAGTTGCAGAACCCTCTGCCGTGTCTCCTGACCCTGTTGGTGGGGCAAAGGTAACAGTGGGTGCTGACTTGTAGTAAACACCACCTGTTGTGCCATGTGGGAACAGATAAGTGGCAATACCTACACTAACAGGTGCTGCAATGACACTTACACCACCACCAACTATTGAAGGTGTATCCAAAACAGCAGTTGCTGCTGCACCAACATGTCTAGGTGTAGAAATTCCAACTGTTGGAGCAGTGATATAAGCATTGCCAGAGTTGCCTATTGAGACAAACTGTACAGATGTAGTAGTCACAATACCAGCAGTTGCTTTAGCACCTGTTCCACCGCCACCTCTGATGGTGATCATTGGTGCAACAGTGTATCCACATCCTGCATTTGTAATATTGATAGCAAGAACCTTTCCAGTTTCAGTTCCCTTGCATCCAACATAGTCATCAGATATTGATGCTATACCAGTAGCAGTGACTCCACCTGCTGGTGCTGAGGAAAATGCCACTTGTGGCACACTTGTATAATTTCTTCCTGCATTTGTGATTTCAATTGTTTGAACTGAACCAGCATCACACATATTTGCAGTCCCAGTAGCAGTTACTGCAACACCAACTGCAAGTAAAGTAAGTGTCTGGATATAACCAATCTGTTCAATCTCATCATCAATGGTTTCAATACCAGTATCAAGAACTTCATCTTCATATCTGAAGAGTTCGCATCTCAACTGATAAACATAATTCTTTTGCAGTTGATAGAATGGTTGCTCATGTTCAACATATTTAATTTCCATCAACCTATCACCCAGAGGGAAGTAAATCAAATCCCCCTCTTTTGGTCTGGTTGCTAACTCTATATTTGGTAGATTTTCTGTAAGTGGTGTAATATAACTTTCATATCTTTCTCTAGATACAATCAAAGTCAGATCATCATTATTCTGAATTCCAAATTTTGATAATAGAGTTCCCTGTCCCCCATATCCATCATAATTATCTACATATGCTTCAAGAGGATATGCACTTGTAAACTCAGATTGGATAACTTCTCTGATTACAGTATTCTTTTTCAGATATTTCCTTGGGATATAATATATCTCAACGCCATACATCTTCAACTGCTCATTGACCAGACTCTGAATCAGATTCTGCTCACTTGTACTGCTATTCAGGAAAAATGGATTGAGCATATTATCAACCTATCAAGTCTAGAGGTGGGATTTCATATGTGCTCATCATCTTTTGTCTAATCTCATCCAGTTCTCTTTGACCATCATCAAAGATTGCTCTTCCATTAAACTCAAGACCACCAGGCAATTTGACTCCCTGGAATTTAATTAAGTTTTGACCCCACTGTCTTTTTATTAGTGCAGTGAGATATGGTTTCAAAAATGAATCATTCCATACTCTTACATAATCATTTGGATTAATTGCTCTAGAGCAGTCAATAATAATATAATCATCTTTTTTCAAAGTAGTCCAATCAATATCAAGATACATCCTATCTGATCTTTGATTGAATCTAATTTGCTTATGAGTGTTCAGGACAAAGTTCATTGTCTCCAGATAACTCATAGTCATATCATATGAAGTCAGATCATATCCACTTGCATATCCTCCTCCCCACATACCAAATACATCATTCAACATATATTGATATTTCACATTAAAGATTCCACTTCCACTGTAGGAACCATCAAATTGAAATACTTTATTGATTCCAATAATATTGGGAGGAACCATTAAGTAGTTACTATTCTCATGATAATTCAATGTAGTATTAGATCCACCAGGATAATCAACAGTGACAGATGTGGTTGCTATACCAACATTTCCTGCATCACTTGTTGGAGCACCAGGTGGACGAGCTAAACCTCTATTTACATCTTCTTCAGTAATTCTATACTTAAGATATGCCTGTTCAATACCATCAAAATGTCTTTCCTGAAAGAACTGCACTGCATCATCAACTAGGTCTTGAATTTGCTCATCAGCAACATTAACCTCTAAGACAGGTGCTCCCAACTGCCTTAAGCAATAATCTATCAGTTCTTGTCGTGTAGAGGGTTGAGCCATTATACACTATGTTTTTTACTATTTAGAAGGCACCACCAACCACAAGTGCATTACCCTCAATGATTCTGTATGTACTTGAACCAATACTTACATTCATATTGTAGTAATATCTACCTGGAGTTAATTGATTAGTCACAGTATCTGTGAGAGAAATATTGAATTGTCCTGCTGCTGCACTAGTAAATCCAACAGTAAATGTTGCAGCAATTGCTACACTTGATCCAACATTGTTTGATCTCTTCATCTTAGCTTCACCAGTATATCCAGTGAAATCAAAGTTAGATGTATCATTATTCTTCACCTGGAATGTTGATCTGAAATCAGCACCCTTGTTAATATTAAGATTGACTCCATATGCTACTCCAGCAGCAGGGTCAAATGTGATAGTATTATTGGCCATTTTGCTTTACGATAGATTGGAGCATTGATTTGATATCATTTATGTCACTAGAAAGGTTATCAACCTTTTCTTCAAGTTTATTGACTCTCTCCTTCTCAGAAGAGAGTCTGTTTCTATTGTTCATGTATGCTTCAAATTTTGTATGATCTGTATTGATGATTGCACGGGTTTTGGAGTCCCTGTGGAAATCATCTTTTCCTTCAACTTTTAATAAACTCATTATGCTAAGGCAATAACTCTCAAGTTTCTAAACTGTGGAACAACAGACTGGTTGATTGAAGTACCAATCAGTTTGATTCTAAAACTGCTAAATGGTTGGAGATTATCAATTGTAAATGTGTGCTCCTTAAACTGATTAACAGCAGGTTCCTGAGTATATTGGTCAGATTTTCTAACCTCAATATCAGAAGTTCCATCACTTACAGATGGATTAATTACACCACCAAACTCATCAATATTATTATAACCAGGGAATGCAGTGAATACTGTTTCAGTAACAGGTGCATCTTGATTCAATGAATAGAACATTCTAATATCATTGAAGTTTGAAACATAAGCATCAATGTAAACTCTTAGAGAAGTTGCAGGATTCTCAAGTGTGATATGTTTGGTAACATACATCAAACTGTTTGGATCATCACCTACACTATTAACTCTTGAATCTCCAATGTAATCATTGATAGGAGCATTAACCCTATTAGAGACAAAGACAACAGAAGAATTATCTAAGTCAATTGTGGGTGAAAGTCTTGTATCATAAGTGTACATCTGGAGAGCCATTGAGAATGACTTGTTTCCAGGAAGTGTGGAGAGATATGCATCCTCATTTGTCTTAGAAACAACCATTCTCTGGGAATCAAAGTAGTTCTTCTCTCTAAGAGCAATTTCCTGGTAACCTTGATCAATATAGGAGACCTCACTACCAGAAACACTAGTTTCAGAAACAGATCTAACAGAACCAAATACATTTGTGCCAGTTGGTGCTGTATTGTTAATATTAGGAACAATCAAACTGTAAGGAAGATTATATGATCCTCTTGCGTTGATACCACCACCAAGTTTAATCTCATTAAGGTATCTTGCACCTAAAGAAGAACCAGGAGTTTTATCAGTGCCATCTTTAGACATATCAAGTTTGATGTGATAAAAGTCAATGCCAATAGGATCAATGACATCAGCATCAGCAAGAACATGAGTCTTATTGATTCTTCTGAGTGATACACCAGAGAACTCATACTTAGTAACAATGTCATTCACACTGTGCTTAGCAGCAAGAGTATTGTCAACCCCTCTACTACTGATGCCAGTCAAAGTATTAGTATCAGATACACCAGTGTATTCAATGACCTCAGCACCAATTCTCACATAACCTGGGTTTGTAGCGCCAACTCCAACACCTTCAAAGGTTCCAAAGTTAGCAGTGCTGCCAACAGAGATTACACCAGTTTCAGTCTTCTGATAGTCATTAGTGAGTTGTGTTGCAGGAACATCAGATTCAATGTTCTGAAGACTAACTCTATTGATATCAGAGTACATTCCATGATTTCTCTGGAAGATTTTGAGATGCAGTCCATCACTATTAATTCTTTGTGGTGAAATAACAAATACACTACCACCAATACCAGCATTGATATCAGTAGCAATTCCTGATGTATCCATGTACTGGAGTCTATTGTTAGGTCCAAAAGTGCCTTGAACTTTATCAAGAATCAATTCATTGAACCCTTCTAAAGCAGGAACAGAAAGTTGCATTCCAGAACCCAACTCATCAGAACCAATACTCAATGGTGTCAGAACATCACCAACTGAATAACCCTTACCACCAGCATTAACTGTTGCTGCAATAGCAACACCATTTGCCACTGTAATGTCTGCAGTTGCGTTGATGCCTCTTCCTGTAACAGAAGTTAGAGCAACACCAGTAAATGATTGTGTGCCATTTGATGGTGTATATCCTGAACCCACGTTAGTGAGTGTGAGAGGTCCAGTGATTGAACCAGCAAAACCTACAAGTTCACCAGTTGCATCAGAGTCTACCTGGATAATAGTATTTCCAAGTTTGAGATCACTATCAGCCACTGTTGTTCCAATACCAATACTTAGGTTTCTAGGAATAGAAGTAACACCATTTCTACTGATTCTTTCAAGTTGAGTTGGCAGTTCTGGATTAAAGAATTCAACATTACCAGCTCCAACAAAATCAGAACGATAGAGGTTGAACTTAAGATCCTCATACTGGCTGGGTGTCCATACAGTAGAGTTCTGTGACTTGAATAGTGAACCAAGGATTGGTTGAGAGGTTACAAGAACTTGCCCTGCCTCTGTACCCAATGTTGTGATGTCTGGTTCACCAAGTCTTGAGATATAAACATTATACTCAGTTGTATTGGAGAGAAGAACCAAAGCATATTCTCTATTTCCTGCCAGATAAACAGGTGCCTCAAAGGTAAATGTAGTTCTTGCAGTAGCATCATCAGATACAATAACCTGATTAGGAGTCAAGTCTACCTCTGAATAGGGTAGAATCTTCTCGTTGGGTGTACCAAGTGAGGTTTCTCTAATCTGTAAAGTTACAGGAAGACTCTGTGCTTTTGTTCTAAAGAACACATCAACCTTAGTGACAAATATACCAGTCTCATCATCAACTTTAAAGGTCTGAGCAAGAGGGTCACCACGTCTAGGTGCTGGAGGAGCTGGAGGAGCTGGTGGTGGTGGGGGTGGTGGTGTTGGTCTAAAGTTACTACCAGTGACTACTGAAATATCAAAATCATTTGATAACTGTCTAGTGTCTTGGAAATCATCATCAGTTGATACTCTAGCATTTCTCAATGAGAGTGTGACTTCTTGAGTATTGTCAATATCACCTTGTGAATAGAAGATTTCTTCACCACTAGTGGTTGTTGTTCCTCTAATAGTGCTATTGATTGGACTACTAGACAGTCTGAAGATGTTTCTACCAGTCTCAAAGAGTGGATTAGATACATTAGAGCTATCTGGTACAAAGTAAGAACCAATTAGTGTTCCTACATTGTCACTGATCAATCTTACATTAGTTACAACTGCCTCAGCACCATTAGTTCCTCTAAGGATCATACCCTGTTGAATATAACCACTGAACTGTGGGAAATCTTCTGATTGTAGACTGAATGTATCTACATTGACCAGTGATGTAGATTGTGTGTAACCAGTTGATACTGCATTGGATCTTGAATATGGATTGACAGTGTAGATATCAGTTGGAGCATTGTATGGACCATACTTGTGGTTAGAGTTTGCAACTCTGAATGTGATAGCAGCATTTGAACTTCCTGATGTGAGTTGTGAACTCTCAGAGGAAGGCATAGTACCAGTCACTGTCTCACCAACAACAAATGTTCCTGTGGTCATTCTGACCTCAATAAGTTTAGGAACACTAAATCTATTTACATCTACACTATCAAAGAATGAATAAAGTGATGTAAATGGTTTGAACTTAGTTGCAGTGAACTGAATATTGCGAGATCTCATGAAGTGTTGGATCTCTCTATTAACAATTCTATCTCCAAGAGACTCAGTGTTAATTACTTCATTGATTGTTTGTTGTACACCAGTTCTATTTTGTTCCAGTGAAATTGAACCATCAATGGTTGTTGAACTAATATTGCTCAGATTGCCATTTGCCCAACCAGGAACATTTCCAATAACATCTCTCCCTAAACGATTTACAGCACTATTAAGAGACTCTGCTCTATTGGTCATTGAGTTGACATCTAGTCCAACACTAGTGGTCTCCCAAGAATCCCACAGAACAGGTGTTACACCAATTCTTGATCCATCTGCATTATCAGTGATTTCAGCACCTAATGCCTCTGCTACACCCTCAAATGAACCTTCTAACTGAACATTACGTACTTCCTGTCTATTAGTATCAATCCAAACATCAACAGTTGGTTCAAGAGCAATAGAACCTTGATAATAGGTGATTAAGAAAGGAGTGACATTTTCTACTCTTGTGGAGAAGGGTTGAGTCAACCAAGGAATTTCAGTATAATCAAGAGTAACCATTTGACCTGATCTCTTAACACCTGATCCACTCAAACTTTCAAATCTAGAATCATTATTAGTTTGAGTTGAAGTCAGAGACAGGTTAAATGCTGTTGAATAATGAGCAGGTCTCAGAACCTTTCTCTTTGTATCAATACTGTTCTTAATACCAATACCCATGTCCTGAGGTTGGGTAGATGTAAAGTTATCAACAAAAATACCAGATTTGAATCTATTCAAACCATTGATATCTGGAACAAAAGTATTCAGAGTTGATTGCTCAAGAAGATTAAGAGAAGTGTAGTATTCAAGATTCTTTATTCTCTGCTCAAGTCTAGAGATGTCATTCATCTGATATCTCTTATGCTCAATAGTCTTTATTCTTACATCCTCTACATTATAAAGGTAGGGAGGCATAAAGATATTACAAATATTCAGCGCTCCACTCTCCTCATCAGGAAGAGCAGGGATATCATCAGGAGCACCAGGTTTGATACTCATAACACCATCTTTGTTCAGATAGATTCTATCTGCTCTTGCAAGGTAATAGTTATAATCAAGTGTTACTGATTCATCAGTTGATATAATTCTGCTAGAACTATGTTGTCCACCATCAAATAATCTTCCAGAGAACTCTAATGGGGAGTCTGAACCCTCTGTTACAACATATGGAGTAACTCTGGGTCTTGCATCAATAATATCAGTTGTCCTAACACCATCAATTTGACCAATTTCTGTAGAATAATCAAAATCATTATATGAGTTTACTGTTGTAATGTCACCAGTATCTGCAGCATCATAATAAGCACTTGAGAAGTAAACAATAAGTTTCTTAGTTGGAAGCGATCTGCCTCCTCTTCTCAAAATCCTTCCATAGTCATAATAACTTTCTCTCTGACCATTGTAGAACAAATAATCACCTGTTACATTAATAGATCCAACTTGAATAGTATTTGCCTTTGCCTGAACACCAGAATCAGAAAATACTACTGTTTCATTATTTTCAAATACACTCTCATTTTTATAAACAAATCCAATTGTATTGTCAGTTTTTCTGGTCAGGTAAATTGCTTTTGCACCACTGATAGATCCTGTAACTGTTTCTCCAATAATCAAATCATTGGTAGATGCAGATGGTCCATTCATTGATGCAAGAGTCATAAATGGTGACTCAGGATCATTTGTATCAGTTGCTTCAAATATACCATATACTGATACAACATCAGGAACATTCAGACTAATCTCTTTGTCTTGAACTCTTGTACCAAATGGGAAGTTGCCATATGCCAGACCATCATTAAGTGTAGTGCCACCAATACCTGAAGCAGGTAGTGTTGACTTGTCAATAATGATTCTATTTGCTACATTCTTCAGTTTTGTCTTAGAGGTGGCACCTTGCTTACGTACAGTGGCAATAAGTGTTGAATTAGGATCAGCACCACTCAAACCATCAATAGTTAAAATGGTTGATCCAGCAGTAAAGTTAAACTTATCTGCAGTCAGAACTTCTGTTTTACCATCTGAAGTAATCAATGAATATCTCTCCTCATCAAATGGGAGAAAGACCTCAGTATTGGCATCTGATACATTGATAGCAGATGAGGAACCAGAAGAGTCAATAACAGTGGAGAACTTCTGTCTGAAGATCATGTCAGATCCAGTAAGATCTACAGATTCAACATTTTTTCTAGGTAGGGTGCTAAACAGAGATTGATTATTAGAAAGATTTCCACTTCCATTGGACTTCTGTAATACACTACTGACAATTTTCAGATCACTAGCTGTAAAGTCAGCAGAAGGAAGACCACCATCACAAACACCTGTAACAGTATCTACACCAACAACAGTCAATTCATTTGTTGTGATGTTAGTGATTCTTGCAAAAGAGAAGTCATTAAGTCCTGGTCTTGAATATCTTACCAGGTTGCCTACTGTGGCAATTCCAGTGAATGATCTTCCGCCAAGTGCTGGACTAGTGATAGTAGATACACCCAGACTCTCTGATGTAATTTGAGCAACTTCAAATGAGAATGTAGGGGTCTGGATGATATCTGCTGTAAAAGTATTTGCTGTTCCTACAATACCATAGACAGATTTAATATCAGAGATCTTAAAGTTCTTAGCATCAACCAAGAATCTTGAATCGTCCAATATTCCATTGAACTTGAGTCTTTCCCCTTGGAAAAACTCTCCCTGAACACTATATGCAGTGAGGGCAGTTCCTGATGATACACTATGCTTCAAGAATCCAGTTGCACCACTTGACTCTCCTTCAATGTGCAATGGAGTATTGAGAGTTACTGCAATATTGATATCAAGATCCTGATAAGTATCAACATCAAAAAGTGAAAGATCCCACTGATTCAGAGCAGAATTTGTGTTATTATATGATCCAGACTCCAATGAGAAATCATATAGTCTTGCTTGACCTATTTCTTTTCCAGGAGCAGTAGTTGAGTCTACTCCCACTCTATGACTTCTTAAACTAAGAGTGTTAGTGGTGTTGAATCCAATAATTGGTGAACCATAAACTCTATTAACTGCAAAAGTAGGACCAAATCCAAAATTGATTCCTTGATTTTTGACAAGTCTAGTTGTTCTGGGTTTTTCTGCATCAATCAGAGATGATGATACTTTTTCTACCTCATACCCTCTGACATACGCTTTACCAGGACTGACTTTATAGACCATCATATCATCTGATGGAATATTTCCTCCTGCAGTGATTTGACCAGGAAGATAGACACCTCTATTGCCCTCTTGATTATCTAAACTTTCTCTACAACTTGTAACAAACTCCTTAACATAATAATGACCTGATTCATCAAAAGTTCTTTTTGCTAACTCATCACCCAAAACATTATATTTTGTAGTATTGAGAATTTCTCTTAAAGTACCATTAGAAACTTCAGCGAGTTGAACAAAACCCTGATCTGAATAGTCATCAGGAAGTTTTTTGCTTAAAACTGCTGTAATTTTAAATCTATCAGCACCTGGTGCTGTGTAATTGTTATATCCTTGGGCATTATCATTCAAAGATGGGTCAACATCTGAAGAAATTACCTCTTCATTGACTGTAAGACCAATTCTATAACTAGAATTTGTGCTATACTGGTCAAGAATAAGAATTTGACTGTCTACATTGACAAAATATCCTCTGAGATAATATACACCTTCATTTAATACAAATGCAGAACCAGTAGCAGCTGCTTCAGTAGAAATAGTGCTAGCAAATCCCTCTCCTGCAGCAATAAATGTGGTTGCATAAGAGATACTAGTCTCAGTTACTAGAATTTCATCATCTTGGAATACATCAGTTGCATTATCAGCACCTGATTCTTCATAATTTAGATAAAGTGTATATAATCCTCTAGTAGATTGTTGATTTGTAATATAAGTTACAACTGTTGCAGAGACGCCAGATGATCTTCCAGTGATTCTTTTTCCAATTAACTGATCAAGGTACAGAGAAACAGGAATACCAAGATATTCTGACTGAATTTGAATACAATGAAATCTATCATTATAATTCAACTGTCCTGGAATGACCACAGAACCCTCTTTAAAGAGGTTGTCACCCATATCTTCAATCTGATTCTGAAGAATAGACTGAAGGTTGTTTAATTCTCTTGCCTGAATTGGATATGCAGGTTTGAATAATACTTTATTATAGTTACTCTCTGGATCAAAGTCGTCAAAATAAGGAGCAACGTTGAGGTTAGTTTCCTGTGGCATAATTCTTTAGAACTGCAAGATAATCTTTACGTCTTCTTTTTGTGATGACGACCTTGTAACTGATGGCCTGTTGTCAACATATACAATGTTACCAGAATACTTTTTAGACTCTGGTTGGGCAACACCTTTAGTGAAGTCCTGACCTAGGTTATATGTCCTATTATTTATTACTGTTGTCAGACCTGTAAATCCAGTATCAATTCCTAGTGTGACACTCCCACCTATAATATCCAAACTACCACTTACTGCAGGTGATGCAGTAAACTGAAGAGATTCAAATCCAAAAGTTGGACTATTATTTTGTGTTCCATCAGAGTTGAAACCACAATTTGTCCTATCCTGCCAATATTTAAGAACACCAGATGTTTGATCATAAGAAATGACTCTACCAACAGCAGTAGAACCAAGACCAACAGTCTGTGTGATGTGATTATCAGCAGTGAATGTTGCTGAACTATAACCAGCACCAGTAAGTCTTAGTGCATAGACTGCACTTGCCTTATCTGTATTAAGAACAGCAGATGAATCATATGCTTGTGGATTCTCAATCAGACCAACTCTTGAGAACTGGTTACCTGTGATAAAATCAGGGTTTTCAGTATCATTTTCAAATCTTGCATATGTTAATACATTATATGCTCCAAGTTCCTTGTAGATGTCAGCACCATGTCCACCATCAGGTGGAATAATTACATTGAATACTGGTGTAGTGGAACCAGTTGGCACTCCACCAGCAGCAAGATTGACTGTTCCAAAAGTATAACCAGAACCACCCTTTGATACTGTTACTGACTCAATCTTTGCATCAGCATTTACAACAACTGTAGCTTCTCCATTTTCACCATCACCAGTAATTGGAACCTGAGTGTAAGTTCTAGAGGTTCCAAGACCTGCGCCACGATTTCTAATGGTTACAATTTTTAATTGACCACTTGTAGCAGCATTTTGTCTGACAGCTGCATCATCAGTGCTATTACTCCAATCATTGGGTACAGGAATATAATTAGTGGAGTCAAATTTTATTGCTTGACTTGGTTTAATGGTATAAAGGTACTTCCAAATATATCCATCACCACTAGACCCAGCAGATCTAGGTTCTAAGTCAGTGAAAGTTGGTTCATCTAATGATGGACCACCAATAAAGTTATTCTCAGGACTTGCATTATTATATAAACAGATATACACCCTATAATCACTATTCATTACATAGTAATTTGCAGAGTAAATATCAAATGAACCAGATGGTTGAGAAGCATTACTTCTGGTGATATCATTTCTCCACATGTCATATGTGATACCAGATTGCCAAGTAGTTTTTCTTACAACTTGACTAATATCACTAGCATTGATTTTTTTCAATGCAATCATGGTATCCCAATAGTCATTAGACTGATCTAGACTATCTTTTGGAGTAGGTGGATTTGTGTCCCAATCTGACTGATAATCAGGTGCGTTGGGGAGACCAAGAAATGCATAATAAGAATTTGTGCTGGATTGAACACCAGCTACAAAATTCTTGGCATTTAAAATTCTTAATTGGTCTGTAATTATCGCTGCCATTTTATTAGGACTTTTTTTGTATTTATAAGTTAAATTTTACTTTGTGACTGATCTATTTGTTCTAGGATATTTGATTCCAGGTGCATCAGGATTTCTATTACCAAATAGAGTTTGTTGAAGAGATCCACTTGATTGCCTTTTTCTTTTTA
>CEWA01053998.1_pt1 | contig 26324 bp, 17 predicted proteins | sample 530361 | NCBI WGS metagenome assembly CEWA01 (sample SAMEA2620000, study PRJEB7988) | marine metagenome | biome: marine biome (ENVO:00000447); feature: surface water layer (ENVO:00002042); material: "saline water (ENVO:00002010), including plankton (ENVO:xxxxxxxx)" | depth 5 m
AAATGGATATGGTAAGTTTGTTATAATTACATCACAGCAAACTGGTATGAGTTACATGTTTGCACATATGGCTACTATCAATGTTAAGGTGGGTGATGACTACACTGGTCAACCAATTGGTGAGATGGGTAACACTGGTGGTAGTACAGGTATTCACTTACATTATGAGGTATATAAGGGTGGAAAGGATGGCCCAGAAGTAGATCCAACTCCATATATGAACCTTCTTACTATGGGTAAGATTGGTTCTCAAACCACAACATCTACAGCACAAGTTGTACCAGCAAGAAGCACAACTCAATCAGCGCAGAGTGTTCAGCAGAGAACATCATATGAGGGTGGTGGAAGTCAGGTGGTTACTGTTCCATATCCAGCACCAGGTGGCAATCAGCAGTCTCCCATGGTTGGTGGTGGATCTGGTGGTGGTATAATGATGACTGGTGGTTCCACCAAAGCACTATTAAATAGTTACTATAAATCCAAGTTGATTGGATTCCTATACAAGCAAGGTTAATGTCAAATCAGAACTCAGCATCAGAACCCGCTAATATACTACAAGCCAAGATTACTTCCAACACTGGCAGTAAGGCAGTGGATGTTTCTGCTGCAATAGCAGAGTTCAGTTTCTACGAGAGTGTTCTCTCCAATCACACTACAGCAACAGTTGCTATGGTAGAAACAGGCACTACTGTGGGTGGTGCTATTGATGGTCTTTTGGATAACCTTCCTATCAGAGGTGGTGAGAGATTTGATGTTGTCATGGAAGACAACAATGGAAATGAACTAAAGTTCAAGAGTGGGATGTATGTAAACAGAGTTAGGAATGCTATACCTGGAACACAGAAAGACGTTTACTTCCTTGACTTAGCATCACTTGAATACTTTACTAATGATCAGACTAGAGTTGTAAAGAGATATAAGGAAGCACCCATCTCCACTCATGTATCAACAATCTTAAAAGATGTCCTTCAAACCCAGTCTAGTATTGATGTTGATGCTACCAGTTTGAACTATAACTTCTTTGGTAATGATAGGAAACCATTCTATGTTTGCACTTGGTTAGCATCTAAATCTATTCCACAGGTATCAGCAAGTGGTGGTAGTGGTGGCAACACTTTGAATGGAGCAGCAGGATATCTTTTCTATCAGACAAGAGAGTCACTCCACTTTAAATCTATTGACAATCTCTTTAAGCAATCTGCTGTGAAGAAATATACATACACCAACACAACAGGAGTCCCAGAGGGATATGATGGTCAGATAGTATCATATACCATTGACACTGATATTGATGTCAATCAAAATCTCACACTTGGTACTTATAATAACAGAACTATTTTCTATGACCCTGTATCATTCAGTTATGTTGTAAGGAACTACGGTATATCAGATCAGAAGAATAAGATTACAACTGCTGGAAAATCAACTCAAGAATCTGGTAACCTTTTACCTAAAGGTCTTACACAAACTCCTACTAGATTGATGAGTGCTGTTTTGGATGTGGGTTATAATCCACCAGGTGCTACACCAGAAGCACAACTTGAGTCCTGGAAGAACAATCCAAAGGTTCCCAATTATGATGCCCCAAAGACAATGGTTCAGTCCATCATGAGATACAACCAGTTGTTTACAATTCAAACTAATGTTACAATAAAGGGAGACTTCAGCATCAAAGCAGGTGATATGATAAGATGTGATTTCCCTCAAGTTAGGGGCGATAATAGTGCAGATAAGGACATAAATACAAAGACCAGTGGTGACTACCTGGTAGCACATGTGTGTCATAGAGTCACCCCATCAGAAACATTTACTAGTCTTGGTTTAATTAGAGACTCCTACGGTGTAAAGATAGATTAATGATAGAGCAAGGACTTTTTAAAAATCATTTTGTAGGAAGGGATGGATTCCAATGGTGGATTGGACAGGTTCCTGATAGTGACTCATGGTCTGCTAATCTCCCAGATAAAACTGTAGCAGGAAATTCAGACCCTGATTATAAGGGTTATAGTGAGAGATATAAAGTTCGTATTATGGGTTACCATACTGCGAATAAGGAAGAGTTGCCTGATGATGATTTGCCTTGGGCAACTTTGATGTATCCAGTCACTGCTGGTGGTGGTAGTGCTGGTCATTCTCAGACATCTAATATTGTTCAAGGAACCTTTGTCTATGGTTTCTTCTTAGATGGTGAGGATGGACAACAACCTGTTATTATGGGTTGTATTGGTTATAATGATTATCAATCAGTGATGAAGAATGTCCCTGATGTGGGATTTGTTCCCTTTAGGGGTGTTAAACCTGATGTTCCAGTTGGAGCAGCAATTAGACCACTGTCTAAAGCAACTGAAACCACAGGGACTGTAACAACAACTGTTGATGGACAGCAGGTAAAAACAGCTGCAGCAGTCAATGGTAATGAGATGTTGTCTCCTGAGGCACCAATCACAACAGAAAGTGAATCTACAAATGATGCTGCTAAAGAAAAAACTGAAGTTCTAGCACAACCAAAGACCTGTGAGAAACTTCCTGTAGGAAGAATACAACAGTCAATTAGAAATCTTATCTATGATGTAGAGCAGGCAAAGAAAGGTTTATATAATTTTGAGAAAGGTGCTATTCAAGAGTTAGCAGACAAGGAGCAGTGGATTAATGAAAAGATTGAGTTCTATGCAGAGCAAATAGCTGGTGGTCTGAAATCAATATACACTGAGATTGAAAAGTTTGTAGAGGACAAAGTTAATGAAGCACTTAAGTTTGCATATGATATTGCATTCCCTAATGAGAGAGCTGCTGTAAAGAGTACATCAAAAACTATTCTTGATACTATCTCCTGCTTCTTTAGGAAACTGATTGGTCAATTGGTTCAGTTGATGACTAAGTTTCTCGCTGATGTTGTTGATAGGGTCATCAATGTAAGTAAGTGCTTTGTAGATAACTTCATTGGGGGCATCTTTGGGATGCTAGGTGGTATCATTGAGGGTTTGTTTTCTGGTCTTACTAGTTTAATCTCTGGTGCTGTTGATATTGGTGGAGAAGCACTTGACCTTGGTAGTGATGTCCTAGGAATGGTTGATCAACTTCTTTCATTCTTAACTTGTGATGATAGACCAGAGTGTTCAACAGTTAATGAGTGGAATATCATCACAGGTGGTAATCAAATTAACAAGGGTGATATCACTGATATTGTAGATAGAGCAAAGAACCTCTTCCAAGAGACACAGAATGTGGGTTTACAAGCTCTTGATAATGTAGACATGGTGACTGACATTCAGATCAGTCAACTCTTCAATCTTGAGGACTCTTGTAATATCAGGGAGGTTCTTTGTGGAGCACCCATCCTTGAGTTCTTTGGAAGTAATGGAGTTGGTGCTGCTGGAAATCTGATTATTGGAGCTGCTGGTGATATCATTGGCGTTGATATGCTTAGTTTTGGTAATGGATATGATGCAGATGTAGAAGCAAAGGTTATTGATATTTGTGGTAGAGGTAGTGGTGCTGTATTGAGACCAGTTTTTGGTAGAATACCCACTGATGGATCACCCATAGGTGGAGCTGGTGGCGGCACACCTGCAACAGCACCACCTAACATTGGGTTTGGACCATTTGGACCACAGAATTATCCATTCCCTGGTGGACCTGGACCATCCCTATCTCCTGTTCCTCTTGGTCCTGTCTCAAATAATACACCACTCTATGGTGTTGGACCTACAGGTTTTGGAGACCAAGCACCTCTAGAGTGTATTGATACTGAGTTTACAGTCACAAGAGCTGCTGCACTATCTAATGTATTTACATTCAGATTGGTTGATGCTGACCCTGAATTCCTTACTGGTTGGGATTATACTGGTGATGATGTTAGTGGTGGTGAGACAGAGGGAGGAACAACATACATTGAATGTGTTGTCCCTGGAGTTGATTACCTTGTTCAAGCGTTCCTACCTGATGGTACACCATGTCCCAATCCACTGAAGATTGATGCTGGTGGATCTACTGTTAGAATGGATGATGCCTGGGATGGTGGAGTAGAGATTATAAATGAAGATGTTGAGGTTGGTAACATTATAGATGGGGTCAATTTCACAGTTACTACTGATGCTCAATATGCCAATAGAGTTATTATTTCTGGTCTTGATGTCAATGTAGGTAAAGAATTTGATGGCAATCAACTTAATGAAAATATTTCTAGATCAGTTCAAGTAGGTGTAGTATATGATATACAAATTATTTCTCCTGAGTCAAGAGAATCAGATGGAGGCACAAGAATTAGAGGTGGTGGAAATAGATTTGAGGTAGAAGAAGCAAGAGACAGTGATTGGACTGATGTCATCATGACTGCTTCACAAGGTAGATTCTTTGATCTTGTCAGTAATGCTGATGGCAATTCAACTATTGCAACTGCAAAGTATGTTATTGATGGAAGTTCAACTAAAATTGTCACTCAACAAGTTGAAAGAAGTATTGGATATGTATCTGATGGTGACTACCTTGATCTGGTTGTAACTGCAGGGGTTGGTAAGTTTAGAAATGTCAAGAACAATACCTGTCTTTATAGAAGAGATGGAGAGACACCACCTGATGGTCCAGGAGAAGCGGTGGCACCTCCACAGATTGGAGTTCCAACTATTCCTGATATTCTTATACCTGCACCTGCTCCTGATGGTGAGATTGGTATTGTTGATGTGATTGTAGTTCAACCTGGAGCTGGTTATCTTCCTGGTCCTGATGGAAGTAAGGGTGGTGATGGTAGAACCTGGGCAAACCCTGATGATACTATTGTGGTAAGAGATGATGGTAGGATTGAAACACCTATCCCCCCTGGTAATTATTTCTGTGTAAAGGCTGGTGATACAGTTGAACTTCCTCCTGGCACAGTTGCTGTCACTGAAACTAATGGTGGTGTAGGTGGTGGTGAAAGGATTATTGGTGGAGCACCATACATCATGAGAAATCCTGGATGCTTCACAACACCAGAGGGTGGTGAGAGGAAGGATGAAGGTGGTTATCCTGTTCTTCTTTACCTCTGTGATATTATTGTTGATGCTCCAGGTTTTGGTTATGAACCAAATGATCCTGTTATTATCAAACCATCCAGAGGTGCAGAAGCAACACTGAAAGTAGATAAGTTTGGTAGAGTCATTGGAGTCAATGTAATACAGGCAGGTGAAGGATTCAAAGAGATGCCTACCATTACTATTGATTCAGACAATGGATATAATGCCAAACTTATTGCAAAACTTTGTATAGATAAGGATGTAGAGTTTGAAGATCCTGAAAAGGTTGTCCAAGTTGTAGATTGTGTGGGTAAATTCTAATGGCTCAACCAGAAAATAGGGAGTATAGATTAGGAACCAAAGATGGTGAGATTAAGTTTGGTCATAAGACCTCTGACAATCAGATAGATGCTGTCCTAATCAGGAATGTTAAAGGTTTCAAGCACTACATTGAAATGTGTAGCACTGGAGATGACTTTCGTAAAGATGGCACAATCATCAGGGCACCTGGATCATGTCAGATAAGAGCTGGTGATGCTGTTAAGAAGGGGAAACCTGGCATTGAGATTGATGCAGTGAGTGGTGATTTGATTCTCAGAGCACCTAGTGGTAAGGTAAGGATTGAAGGTATTGATGTTGAGATCAGTGCAACTGGTGGGACACCAACCACAGGAAATGTAAACATCTCAGCAAATGAGAAGTTCATTGTCAATGCTGGTCAGATGGTGGACATTAATGGAACAGTAAGCGTGAAGATTGCTTCTGATAATACAGTAGATGTTATTGGAAAATCTGTGTTAAATATCTATGGTGGAATGATTGATGCAGCAGACTCTGCTGCTACAGCTAAATCAAGTAAGGGTTCTAAGTGTGGACCTTGGGATAATGAAACTAGAGAGAGAATTGCATGAAAGTACCTGATCTTTTTGTAGGAAAACAGTTACAAGTTGGTTGTGGAAAACCTGATATTCTAGGACGTGGTCCTACACAGGTTAGAGGTTCATCCTATGTGCAAGGTCCAGAACTTGTAGGTGATCCATCACAGTTTCCTGGTGTTGCTGGAAAGGGAGATCCTTTTGAGTCTGGTTCAGTGATGGCAGGGCAAACTGGAAACCCTGAGATGACACCAGCTCCATTCTATTCATTCTTTGCAACATCATTTGCCAGGATTAAAAGTTTTCTGAAAGTTGATTTACTCTTGACAGTTAAAGTGATTAAGAGTAAAGTAATATACGCAGAAGTGATTATGGCAAAGGTTAAAAACTTTGCTATTCCTCACCCAACTCTACCTAACACCAATCTTGTTTATGCTTGTCTGGAAGGACCAGAGAATGCAGTTTATGTGAGAGGTGTTCTTAGAAACAATAACACCATTAAACTTCCTGATGTGTGGAGAGAACTGGTAGACCCAAGAACTATTACAGTTTCACTAACACCAGTAGGTGCTGAACAAGGTCTTGTGGTTAAGAGGGCAACTAATAATGAAGTGGTGGTGCAAGCAAGACCAGGTATGCCTATTCATTGCCATTATCATGTCTTTGCTGAAAGGAAAGATGTAGAGAAACTAGTAACAGAGGTTAACATTTAATGTTGGAAGCAGTCAATTGGCAAAGTTTATTTAATTATCCTCAGGGTGCTAAGGAAGGCAGTTTACCCTTCAGATTTGAGAACTTTGGAACCTTTGCAGGTCCACAGTATCGTTCTGAGAACTACAACTATGACACTGCATCAAAGGAGGGTCTTTGGCACACCTTAGTTCCTGGTAACTTTTCATTTGAGAATGATGATTTAGGTGCTTATCTGTATAATAACAGGGGCAATTATGTTGGTTTCCATTGTGATGGCGTGTCTACTGCAATGATGACTCTTGAAGCATCATATGGTAATATTCCTGTCTTCAATGTTTTTGCAAAACAAACTAATGTAAAAGGTAATATACTTGCACTTGGTGATATTGAATCCATTGGCAATATCACAACAAATGGTAACTTGACATGTAATGGAGTTTTTGATTTTCAAGGTCCAATGAATCTATTGGGTATTGGTGATGTAGCAAAAAATATTATTGATGCAAAATCACAGCCTGCTAAACCTTTTGATATTAAACACCCAAGTAAAGCAAATCACAGACTAAGACATGTATCTTTAGAGGGTCCAGAGATTGCTGTTTATTATAGAGGAAAGTTAAAAGACTCTGGTGTTATTGAACTGCCTGATTATTGGAATGGTTTTGTTGACCCAGAATCGATCACTGTAAATCTGACACCTATTGGATGCTATCAAGAGTTGTTTGTTGAGAAGATTGAATGGGGTAGAAACATCATTGTCAAGAATCAAAGTGGTGGTCCCATTGACTGCCATTACACAGTGTATGCTGAGAGAATTGACTTGGATAAATTAATTGTTGAGTATGAGGGAGAATCTATACATGATTATCCTGGTCAAGACTTTATCAATATAAAGGAGAGTAAATAAATGGCTTCAGTTTCATTTGGAGTAACAACGTATGACAATCAACCTCAAGGAACTTTACGAGCTCAGACATTATCAATTGATCAGGGATTAACTGGCACTAGTGCTAATCAAACTTTAAGGACTCAAGAATACAGATTTAATCTTTATGTTGGTCCATCCAGTAACATTGACAATAAAACATTAACAACATTTGTTGATCCCAATAATGCTGCAAAGAACTCCATCATAGGTATTGGAAATGTAACTACATTTGATGCATCACCTATTTTTTATGCATCAGATACAGATGCAAAAGCTGCTGCAAGTTCTTTGTATGGACAAGCATCTGAGTCAAACACTAATGGTGTTGCATCTGGAGTTGAGTCTTATCTAAGTGCTTATGTTGATGATGTGATAGGTGGATCTTATAGTGTAGGTGATACTGTTGTGAATGGATTTGGAACTGCAGTTGGAACTGTTGCTATACCAAGAACTCTTGTTGGTGGTGGTGCAGGTCTTGGTTTTACTGGATTCTTGCAGATTAAGAGTTGGTCTGATTCTATCTCCATTGGATCTACATTGACAGCATCAGGTATCACAACTACTGTGATTTCCATCAACTACATTGGAGTTGCTAGTATTTTCCAAGACATTGTGTCTGTCTCCAAATTTCCACAACTTGAACCACCTGACCCATCAGTGACCAATCCCCTCTCAAATCACTCAAGTATTGTTTTAGATTCTACAAATGCGGGTCAAGGTGTAGGTAATACATTCTATGCAAATGGTTTACAGTCCAATACATATGATGACTTTGTGTTTATTCAATCTGGTGTTCCATTCTTAGGTGATGCTCTTGCTTTTGACACCTCTAAGGACACTGCATCAGCAGCGTCTATTGCTGCAAATAGAGCAACAGTTGGCACTAATAGAACTGGAGTGACCTCATATATTTCAGCATCAAATGCAGTGAAAGATCTTAAGTCTGATGCTTCTGAAAATGTATGGGTTCTTAAGAGAATGGATCCAGTCCTCAATGATTTCAAAAACAATACCAACGCTGCTATTAGTGTTTTGGATGACCCCACCTTCCAATCTTAAAACTGTCCACTAACCCTTGACTCATGTTCAAGGGTGCTTTATACTAAAGGAAATCGCCCAGGCACTATGGAAATCCATCCTGAAGACTACACTGTAGACAATGAAGATGATGAGTATCTAACCAGAGTTGTTGTGGACACTCAATCACGTAAGTTCTACCTGTACTCTAGTGGTGGAAGTGATAGGGTTGTGGAATGTGATACTGTTGATCAATTCATGAGTGTGATTGAACTCATCAGAGTTGTGGTTGATGATGACATTGTTGTGTACTGTGAACCAACAACTGCCTCCTAAACCAAAATCAACTTTTAGTTTCAAAAAAGGGGCAAAAAATTCTCCAGGAAAAAATTGACCCTATTACTTTTTTCGTATGAATAACTACCCCCCAAATCTGTACCAAGAGATCCTTAAATGCTATGAGTATGAGACAAGAAACTCGTCAATCTATGGAAATGTTATTCTCAGCGAAGTGGAACTTACCCAAAGCAGCAAGGAATGCCAATCTGACATACAAGGAGACTAAAATCATATTCAATGAATATTGCAATTTGAATGATGCTGTTTATAATGAAGCAGGTGAATACATTGGGAGTATGGCGGAATAGGTAGACGCATCAGACTTAAAATCTGCTGACTGCAAGGTCGTGAGAGTTCAAGTCTCTCTACTCCCATATATAAATCAAAAATATGAAAATCAACCTGTGGTATTGTGAAAGTATGGAGCAGTGGCGTTGGACACTTGTGGAAGAATGGAGAAATGGTGAAGTTCACACTGAGCAGCATTCAGGTCAAAGACCTGATCTCAGAGTTGCAATGAATGATGTGGCAAACACAGTAGAATATATACTTGACAAGACCAAAGAACACTGATATAGTAATAAGGTGTGAAGGAAGTGCAAACCCCCCTAGGGGGGTTTTTCTACGTCATAAATAATCCATAATAGATATCGTGTGCGAGAAAGATGCCGCTATCAAGACTTGATAACTTCCTCAAGAATGTACGTGGAAATATTCTTTATGTGAGTCCTAATGACCTGGATGCCACTGATGATATTGATAATCAGGGTAATTCACTAGGACGTCCATTTAAGACCATCCAAAGAGCACTGATTGAGGCATCAAGATTCTCCTATCAAAAGGGTCTTGATAATGACAGATTTGGTAAGACTACAATTGTATTGTATCCTGGTGACCATATAGTTGATAATAGACCAGGATGGATTCCATTAGATGGCACAGTTTATAGACTGAGAGATGGAACATCCTCTAGTGACTTTAGTCCATATAGTTCTATTAGTAACTTTGATTTAGATTCACCATCAAATGAACTGTATAAACTTAACAGTGTTCATGGTGGCGTAATTATTCCACGTGGTGTGTCTATTGTGGGTATGGACTTGCGTAAAACCAAGATTCGCCCTAAGTATGTACCTAATCCTGAAAATGATAATATTGAAAGAACTGCTCTGTTTAGAGTAACTGGTGGTTCTTATTTCTGGCAGTTCACTATTTTTGATGGCAACCCAAATAGTCAAGTATATAAAGACTATTCAACAGCAACATTTGTACCTAATTTTTCACACCATAAGGTAACAGCATTTGAATATGCTGATGGTGTAAATGATGTCTACATCAATGATGCTTTTATTAGTAATACACAATTCTCAAGAACTGATCTTGAGATGTATTATGAAAAAGTAGGACTTGCATATGGTCCTGCATCTGGTAGAGCAATTCAACCTGATTATCCTTCATCTGGTCTTGACATTGAAGCAAAGATTGATGAATTTCGTATTGTTGGACCTGCAGGTGGTGCTGTTGGTATCAGTAGTATCAGAGCAGGTGATGGATCCACTGCAACCACAGCTATTACTGTTGAATTAGAGTCACCTGGTCTCCCTGGTCTGAATGTAGACACTGCTTTCCAGGTCAATGATTGTGTAGATGCAGCATATAATGGTTCATTCTTAGTTGATAGTGTCATAACCAGAGACGCAACCACTGGAAATACCACTAAGTTCACATATAATGTAGGTAATGCTCCTGTTGATCCCCTAGAAACACCAGTATCTGCAACTGTTGTATTGGATAGTGATACTGTAACATCAGCATCACCTTATATCTTTAACATCTCATTGAGATCTGTTTTTGGTATGTGTGGTCTCCATGCAGATGGCAGTAAAGCAACTGGATTTAAATCCATGGTTGTTGCGCAGTTCACTGGTGTATCACTGCAGAAGGATGATAATGCGTTCCTGAAATATGATAAGACAACAGGAACATTCTTGTTTGCTAATAATGTCCCCAACATTCATAGTGACCCTGATGCAAAATATAGACCAGAATATTCTAACTTCCACATCAAGGCATCCAATGATTCTGTATGTCAGTTAGTCTCCATCTTTGCTATTGGTTATCATCAGCAGTTCATAACAGAAAGTGGTGGTGACTTCTCAATTACTAACTCCAACTCCAATTTTGGTGAGATTGCTCTTAACTCCATTGGATTTAGAAATAAGTCATTCTTACAGGATGATGTTGGATACATCACCCATATTATTCCACCACAGGAGATTCAAACTAATAACTTTAATCTTGAGTATGATGCTATTGATGTAACTAATACCATTGGTATCTCTTCATCTAATAGACTTTATCTTTATAACCAAATCAACCCAGCAGTTAGACCAAAGGGTGTTTTACAGGGTTATAGAATTGGTGCAAAAGTAAATGACCAATTGAATGTTGGCATCACTAGTGATAGTACCCTTAGAACAAAGTCTGCACGTATTGTGATGCAGGGTACTGAAAATAGCAGTGATCAAGTCACAGGAACTAAAGTAAAAACAGTTGGTAGAACATCTGCTGGAATTAACAGTATCACTGCAAATGTAATTACATTTACAGAGAATCATAATTTCCTCAATGGTGAGACTATTAGATTTGTATCTGATACAGCAAGACTCCCTGATGGTCTGATTAATAACAAAGTCTATTTTGCAATCACTAATGGTTTAAATAATGATCAAATTAAAGTTGCATCTTCATTTAGTGAAGCAGCAGCAAGTCAATCAATAACCATCAATGATAAAGGTGGAACTATTCAGGTACAGAGTAGAGTTAGTGATAAAATTGTAGGTGATGTTGGACACCCAGTTCAGTTTGATACCATCAATCAGCAGTGGTATGTTAATGTTGGAACTGCAGCATCAGATAATACAATCTATTCAACTCTTACAGGTGTTGGTGTAACAGAACTAGGTGCAGCAACATCAAGAACCTTCATCACTAGAAGATCAGATGATAGGTCTCTGAGTGATAAAATCTATAAGTTCAGATATGTTATCCCATCTGGAGTTGGAATCACATCAGCAAGACCTCCAAGAACATCATTTGTTCTCCAGGAGTCTAATGATGTAACTGGCGCTACAAATGCTGAAGTTGCACTGAAATACAACCCAAATGTTGTCACAATGAGCAACTCTGCTCAGATGAGGAATTTTAGATTCCTCAGTAATGCAGAATTTGACAGTGGCCAACTCAACTTTACTACAGAAATTCCTCATGGTCTGAAAGTAGGTGCAAAAGTTGAAATTAATAATGTAACAAGCACAGTTAACACTGTTGGACTTGCTAACTCTGGTTTTAATGGAACTTATAATGTTCTGAATGTATCTGGATGCAATAAGTTTTCAGTGGCATCTCCTGCCACCAATCCAGGAACATTTACTAACAATACTTCACAGAGGACAACATCACTTCCTACTTTCCAGAAGATTGAAGTTCCAAACAATTATTATGTCTATGATATTGATACTGTAAGAGAGTATCAGAATGGTGTTCAAGATGGTGTTTACTATCTCACCATTGTTGACTCAAGCAGCACACCAGAGATTGCTCCTTTCAATGATTCTGATAGGTTCTCATTTGCACAACCCATCAAGGATCTTTATCCACAATATGATAGAGATAACCCTGATTCTGATCCAAACCCCACTATTTCTTATGCATCTGCTGATATTTTGGGTCAGGTTGATGTTGATGACATCAAAAATAGTAATACTAAAGCTGCTATCTCTAATGCAGAGAGTGACCTTGCTGTTGGCATTGCAATCACAGACATCAGGTCTAATGCTGCTGGAACAGCGCATACCATCTATACTAATGTAGAGCATGGACTGAATAGAATTGTAAAACTGCAAGTTGTTGATGGTGGTCTGGGATACGGTAATGGAACTGGTGCAGTTGAGAATCTCTACAATGCTAAGTTTATTGCTGGTGCTGGTGTCACAGGAAGAATGGCTACTGGTAGAATCACAGTCAATGGTTCAGGAACTATTGTCAGTGGTGATGATATTGAGATGATGGATCCTGGTTCCAACTATAAAGTTGGTGATAACCTGACTGTTATTGGTGTTGCTACAACCACTGGTCATTCTGTTGCTTCTGTTGCTGTCACTTCAATCTATAACAATATTGGTGATACTGTTAGAATCAGTGGCATCACATCATTTGCATATGGTGGATACAATCAACTCTACACAATTACTGGTTTCTCATCTACAACTGAGATTAATGTCAAGTCACTGAATGCAATTGAAACTTCATCTGCAGATGGTGTAGGTGCAGATAATACAAATTATGGAACTGCCATTGTTACTGGTTCAACAATAAGTGTTTCATCTTTATCTTATGATAATGTAACTGGTCTTGCTACTGTTACTACTTCCACTAATCATGGATTCAGATCAAATAATGCAGTTACATTATCTGGTGCTGATAGTGCATTTTACAATGGAAACTTCACAATCAATAGGATTGTTGGACTGACTGAGTTTATTGCCAATATTGGTGTTGGAACTAATGTTCCTGTTACAACAGGTGCAATCAAGGCACATAATCCTGGTCAAGCAGCACAACCTGGTCTAATCTCTCTATATGATGAGAACTTTGGTGGCAGGATCCTTAACATCTATGATGGTATCACTGCACAACTTTCATCACAGGTTTCCAATGTCTCTGTTGATGAAGTAAACATCAATAATCTTACATCTTTTGACTTCAAGATTGGTGACTACATCAGAATTGATGATGAGATTATGAGAATCAAGACCACTGTTGTTTCTAACCCAGTTAAGGTATTCAGAGGTCTTCTTGGCACACAGGCAGCAATCCATGCAACTGGTTCTGTTGTTAAGAGAGTTAAGATCAGTCCACTTGAACTTAGAAGACCATCTATCATTCGTGCTTCTGGTCATACATTTGAATATATTGGTTATGGACCTGGCAACTACTCAACTGCTTTGCCTGAAAAGCAATCAAGACAGTTAACTATCAAAGAGCAACTTGTCTCGCAGTCATTCAATAGTTCTGGTGGTATTACAGTATTCACTGGTATGAATGATAGGGGTGACTTCTTTGTTGGTAACAAGAAGATATCATCTAATACTGGTAAAGAAGAAGTCTTTGATACTCCAGTTCCTACTGTTACAGGTGAGGATATCTTTGCTCTTGGACCAGATACAGGAACAGACCTTATCAATCCTGCTGATGTCACAGTTTCAAGAACTATTAGGGTTGAGGGTGGTCAAGCAGGTAACTTACTTTCACAGTTTGATGGTCCTGTACTCTTCTCTAAGAAACTCACATCAACTTCACTTGATGGCATTGAGTCAAACTCAATCTTCCTTCAAGGTAATGCACCAGTATCTAGAAAGATTACAGTAGGAGTAACAAAACCAACACTGGCAGGAACCCCTGGTGATATCGTCTTCAATGCTAATGTTGATGCTAGCACTAATGGTAGTGAAGTGGGTTATGTATTCACTAAACAAGGAAGTTGGAATCCTTTTGGTGCTGTTAGTATAGATCAAAACTCTAACATACCTACATTTGCTGGTGTTGGTGTTGGAACTACAACTCCTGGAAATTGCACCCTCAAAGTAGGTTCAGGTGCATCAATGTTCTGTGTTGATGGTGATGGGGTTGGTATTGGAACCACTGCTAATGGCGTGAGTCTAAGAGTTAATGGAACAATTTTTGCTAATCAGTTTACTGGTGATGGTTCTGGATTGACTAATCTTGCTAATGATAGTCTTTGGCAGGATGTTGGTGCTGGTGGAACAGGAATCTATCAAAGAGATAATCTCAATGTTGGTATTGGGACAACCATTCCATCAGGTTCATACTCATTAGAACTTGGAAGTCCTGGTGTAGCTGGAACAAACCTCTATGTTGTTAACGCATCCAGATTCATTGGAACTGCTGATTTTGGTGATGTCAACATTGGTGGTAAGTTTGTATCTACCAACTATGACTTGAATTCCACATCAGGTTCATTGGTTGTTGGTGTTGCCACTGCTACCAATATTCAAGTTGGTTCTGGTGCAACAATTCTTACTACAACATCTAATGGTGTAGGAATCAACTCAACATCACCTTCAACTGAACTTGATGTTGATGGAAGAGCAAGAATTCAAACTGTATATTCCATTGCTCAACCTCTGACAAGTTCTAGTAATGTTGTTACTATTGACCTTTCAAGAGGTCAGATATTCAATCTAAATACCATTGAAGACATCAATCAATTTGTTCTTGATGGTGTGAGAGCAGACGCTGCACAGTCATTCAGTATTAAGATTACACAGGGTTCAACACCTCGTAATGTGGGTATTGCTACATTTAAGACAAGTGGTGGAGTAGATATACCTGTTCTCTTCCCAGGCAATGGATTATTGCCCACTGTGACTGTATCAGCAGGAGCAACTGATATCTACTCATTTATGACATTTGATGGTGGACAATCACTCTATGGTGTAGTTGGAGGTCAGAACTTCTCATGATGAATTTCTTCCAAGTAACCCCCACAGAACTCCATCTCAATGGACCTAATGTGGGGTTTACAACAGTGCCTCAGGATGTTTCAGTGTCCTCTGGTATTGCTACATTTGTTGCAATAGGAACTGCTACATTTCCCTACAATAGCACTGATGGATCCTTTGGTTTTCAGTGGTATTTTGATAATAAAGAGACTTTAAATTCATCAAGTAACACTATTATTGAAACAAATAGTGGAATATCTACCTTGACACTTACAGGTCTTACAGATCTAGATAGTGGTAAAGAAATATATTCAGTAGTTAGATATATTCCTGGACCAGATGAGGCAATCATTGATTATCCAGCAGAGGGTATTGGGAGAAGCACATCGCCATCTGCAACTTTATTAGCGCCACCAAGTATAGTCATATCAAATCAACCAACCAGTGTTGTGATTGGTGCTGGAAATACTGCATCTTTTGATGTAGAGGCAAGTGTTGTGCCTGGTGGTGGAAGTATTCAATATCAATGGAATTTGGAGGGAATTAATCTTACAAATGGATCTAGCACCAGAACAGTTCAAGACTCTGGAGTTAATGATTCTCTCCCATCAATGCAGGTAACCAGTGACAAAAATGATGTTTTCAATTTAAATTGGAATGAACTTACTACATTTAATGGATTTGTACCTCACAGAACTTATACTCTCACTGTAACTGGTGGTGATTTAACCACAACTTTAACAGCAACAGGTGCTGGTGGTGGAAAATCAAGGGGAGTGCAGATTCCTGGTGGTAGAGGTGGAAAATCCACTGGAAAATTTACATTTAAAAGTGGACAAGTATACAAACTTAGAATTGGTGGTGCTACAGCAGATACTGGTGTTGCTTTAGGGGATGTAAGTTCTGGTGCTGCTGGATTCTCTGGTGGTGGTAGGTCTTTTATCAGTGGCGTAACTGTACAAGGTGGTGGCGGTGGTGGATTCACAGGTCTTTTTGAAGATAGTATCACTCAAGCAAATGCCATCATCATAGCTGGTGGTGGAGGTGGTGGAGCATGGGGTAATGGTGCCAGTGCTAATTCTAATGGTGGAAATGGTGGTGGATTGGTAGCTGGAGATGGAGAAACTTCAATAAGTGGCACTGGTGGAACGCAATCTGCTGGTGGTACTGGTGGATTAAATAATGGAGCAGCACTTCAAGGTGGAGATGGTGCAGCAGGTGGTGGTGGTGGATATTTTGGTGGTTCTGGTGGAACCACTCAGTTTGGTGGTACTGCTCTTGGCGGCAATGATGGAGCAGGTGGTGGTGGATCAGGATTTCTTCATGCAACTAAAATAACTGAAGGGACAACTATAAACGGAGAAGGTGGATTTGTTGGCACCACTACAGTGAATGCAGATATTAACAGTGGAAATGGAACTTTCACTATTACAAGGGTAGCAACAACAAAAGAAGTGGTCACCAGAGTAAGTGGTGCTAATACATCAAATCTTAAAATTTATACTGATGATCAAGACTTTGGTGGGTCTTTAAAATGTGTTATGACTGCCACTGGTGTGCTTAACTCACCACTTGATAGTAGTGTTGTTTCTTATGATGTAGTCAAACCTAGAATTATTCTATTATTTGAAGCATTTGATACTAATAATAACATTAAGACCACAAGACAAGATCTTGGACTAACAGGATCATTTGCTGTTACCTCAAACACTTTTGGTTCTGATTATAGTATTATTCAGTTCACTTCAGTTGAAAAGAATTCTAGTTTGACATTAGAATTAAGAGGTGCTGCAGGCACTAGTAATGGATCTAACGCTGGTGGAGAGGGTGGAGTTGCTTCCATCAATGTTGAGATTAAGAAAAATGAAGAATATACAATTATTGGTGTTGCAGATAACACTGCTGTTTACTTATATGAAAAATCTTCATTAATAGCTGTTGTTGGTCAAGGTGGTGATGCTAGTACTGGTGGTGTTGGTGGTGCAGGGGGAGGTATCAATGTAGGTGGTGATGATGGAACTGGAACTAATCAAGGTTTGGGAGGTGATGTTCCAGATTTAAGCCTCACAGGAGTTTTTGGTTCTGTTGTCAATAACTCAAGCAATCAACCTACTCTCTATACAGGTGATTCTATTGCTACAGTTCCTGATGGTGGTAGAACAGTAATATGCAGCAAAGGAAGTTATTATGTGAACCAAGGAATCAATCCTTGTTCAGATATTTCAACTGGTGTTGTTCAATTTAGGTCTATAGATGGGACATTAGTTTCAGATAGTTCAAGTTTACTTAGGGGATTTAAACCAGGATATACTGTCACTGAAACACAAGGACAATCCTCTGCAACAGGTGGAGGAAATGGTGGAGCAGGTGCTCAAGGTGGGAGTGGTTCAAGATCCAATACTGCAGGTGGTGGTGGTGGATCTGGATGGACTAATCGCACATCATCATTGGTAAGATCTCAATTGGGTGGAAATGCTACTCAGTTTGCTAGTGTTGTGTTTAATCCCAACACTGCAGTTGAAGACTCAAGTTACTATGTTGATGCATTTGGTAGAATACTTATCTATTCTTGGGGTCTGACTAATCCAAAAGATTCCATCCCTGCTACAAAGGAAGATGCAGAACCAGCTTCAAAACCTCTGAATCCATCTCTGCCAAGAACATTTGATCCAATTGCAAACACTAATACCATAACAACAAGTAGACTCCTAATGGAGAAAACAACTGGGAAGGTTTTACCAACTGATGAGCACAAATGTATTGATGATGCAAGATGGAGAGCAATTCTTGATAAAGCAAGAGATGGGACTCAAAACTGGAGACTTAGTGCTACCAGGTGGAATGATCCAAGAATCTTTGCTAATGCTCATGACAAAAATATCTACAGAATGATGAGAGCAAATGTATATCCACTTGAAACTGGACCAACGCTTGATCCAAACGGAGTTGCTCTAGGTAGAGTAGCAGGACCACCATCTCTCTCATCCTGGTTAGATGCAGGGTATGCACGACCTACACGACCTACAGGGGGAGCTTATTATTTGGCTTCAGATGAAGTTTATGATGGGGATACACTTACTTATGGTGATTACTCACAAATTAGATTTGAACCTGATATGGGTGGCAGAGCTTCAGGTCAATATGGTTACAGGTACTCAGGTCAATCAACATATCCTTTCTTTAAAGTAGATACTGGATATTCAATAGGTGCCAACTTCTGGATTCTTCCTCCTGGAGTCCCTGAATTTACAAATGCACTACCAACAACTGGTCCTGATGGCATCATGTTGGCAGGAGCATAGATTCCTCTGGTATAAATAATAAAAACTGAGGGGATAGTGAACCTCTGAGGACTTATGGCTGTAAACAAGAATTTTGTAGTCAAAAACGGGATAGAGATTGCTGTAAATTTAATTTATGGTGACTCTGACCTACAGAAAGTTGGTATTGGTTCCACTACCCCACGCAGTTTGCTTGATGTTCATGGTGACTTCAGAGCAGAAAAGGGTGCCTATGTTACAGGTATTGCTACTGCTGTTGATGAACTAAATGTTGGTCTTGGTGGGACTACTCTAACTGTACTAAACTCTAGTGGATTTGCAGGTTTTAACATTGCATCTCCAATATACAATGTAGATGTTAGAAGAAGCATAGGTGCTGGTAACACAGCAGCATATTTTGATGGTCAAGTTGATGTAAATGGTACACTAGTTCCAAACAACCTTAGGGTTGCTGGAATGTCTACCCTCTCCAATGTTAATATTGACAATGGTGAGGTTGAGATTTCTAAGTTAGAAGTAACTGGTCTTTCCACATTCACAGGCATTGGTACTTTTGTAAGTGACCTATATGTTGGTGGGAACCTAAATGTTGTTGGTGACTTAGTATATGATGAAGTAACAGGTAGAAACATTAATATCACTGGTGTATCCACATTTGTAGGTGTGGCTACATTTAAAAATGATGTATTCATTGATGGTGACTTGAATGTTACTGGTGATATTGTATATGATGAAGTAACAGGTAGAAACCTCAATATCACTGGTATTGCTACCATTGGTATTGTTACTGGAGCTACTTATTTTGGTGATGGTTCAAACCTAACTGGAATTGCAACTGAACTAACAGCAACAATTGGTTTAGGTTCTGAAGGCACATTTATTGGTGCTGGAGTTACTCAAATCAATTTTAACTCAACAAGTGGATCTGCAATCTCTGTTGATGCTGCAACTGCTGGTATTGCAACAGTAACACTTACACCTGGTGTGTCACTTGGTCTTGCAATCGCTCTTGGTTCCTGATAAATACCTCTAACACTTAAAGAAAAATGGCAGAAGTCTTTACAAACGCACTAAAAAGTTCAACTGGTATTGTGACCACCAGTAGTAGTGCAACTATTGGTGCCAATGCAACCACAATCACTGGTATTTCAACTATTGGTGTTAATGTTGGTGACATGGTGGATACCCAACATTTCAGAGGGGGAGCTAAAGTCACAGCAATTAACAGTCCCACTCAGGTGACTGTTGATAAGACATCAACCAACACTGCTTCTGCTGGAAGTCAAGTAGTGAAGTTCTTAGGACCAACAACAGCATATTCTTCACCAACAGGAACTAAATCAATTCTTATTGGTGGAACATTTGCTAATCTAACAAACAACAGTGTGAACATTTTTGTTGAGGTAAGTTCAGGTTCTACTTCAACTAAAATTGCTAATGATATTCCTGTTCCAACAGGTAGTTCCTTTGTTATTAGTGATGCTGGTAAGACAGTTCTACTTGGTGATGATATAATTAAGATTTATTGTGATACTGAAGGTGCTATTGACGCAACACTAGGCATTCTTCAAGGAGTTAGCTGATGGCAGATAAGGGTGGTTACATAGGAAGAAATCCTGGTGACTCAGCAGTTACCATATCAAGACAGACTAATGAACCCACTGGGGTTCAGACATCATTTAATTTCTTATCTCAATACACTCCAGGTCTTCTGGATGTGTATGTCAATGGTGTAAGACAAATTGACATTACTGATTATTCTGCAACTGATGGATCAACTATAAGTTTGACCTCTGCAGCAAATAATGGTGATGTACTTGAGTTTGTTGCTTATAAAGCATTTAATGTAGGTAATGTAGATTCTGCATCTGGAAACTTCACAGTAGGAAATAATCTTACTGTTAATGGTTTCATCTCAGCAGGTGGTTCTGTTACTGCAGCATCATTCCATGGGGATGGTTCTGGACTCACTAATGTGGGGATGGATACATCAGTTATCAATTCTAACACCATTGATACTGGATCTATTAATATAACTGGTCTCACTACTACAACAAATCAGATTGAGATTAGAAGCACTGATGCCACTCCTGGTAGAGTTGACCTGTATTGTGAGGTAAGTAATGCTCACTATGCAAGAATTCAAGCACCTCCTCATGCTGAATATAGTGGCAATGTAGTTTCTATTCTTCCTAAGATATCTGGAGATCTTATTGCTGGTGACACATCATCTCCAATTGATCAAAGTGTCAATACAACTGGAATTATAACTGCTGCATCTTTTGTTGGGTCTGGAGCTAATCTTACCGATTTGAGTATTCCAGCAAGTTTTAATGAACTTGATGCTGCACTTTTCAACTAAATAACTCTAAAAGTATATACCAATGGGACTTCAAAGAACTAAACTATTAGGAATTCAGGCAGTTACTGGTATCAACACTGTTGGTATTTTGACGGTTGGAGTCACACAGACTGCTGGTGGTGTTGGTATTGCATCTACCACATACTTGAGAGGTGTAGTGATGCATAACACTGGGGAAGCATCTGCAACCTCATCACTTTATATCTATCCTGATGGTGTAGAGGCAAATGGTATTGCTCACACTGCCTATAGATTAGCAAGAGTTGATCTTAGTACTAATGAAACTTTCTTTTATGAGACAAACTATCCATTAGTCCTAGTCAATAGGGATAAGATTGTTGTAGAGGTTACAGCACCAGGAAGTGGAGGAACAGGTATTGGAAGTGCTGTAAACTTCCAAATCCTTGGCGACACAGATATTTGAGGTAGATAAAAATGGGAGTAAGATCTACTGGTATTCATACTACAACAACTCAAGCAGACGGACACCTTTTAGAATATTTTAGAAACACTTTTAGTGCTGGTGGTGGCGCAGCTGGTGGTGGTGGAGGTGATCCACAAGTGCCTGGAATGCAGGCGACTGGAGGCATCATTAGTGACTATACTTCTGGTAGTGACGTTTATAGAGCACATATTTTTACTTCATCAGGAACTTTTAATGTAACTGATAACACATCACCATTTGGATCTAACATAGAATATCTTGTAGTTGGTGGTGGAGGAGGAGGTGGTTATACAAATACTTATCACACTGGTGGTGGAGGTGGTGGAGCAGGAGGTTTAAGAACTAATCTTGATTCACATCCACTTTCTGGTGGTGCATTTGCAGTCACTGCACAAGAATATACAGTCACTGTTGGTGCTGGTGGAGCAGGTGGATTTAGTGGCACTGGTGGTGCAAATGGGGGAGATAGTGAATTTCATGCAGCACCAATAACTTATCCAAATTCTAGTTTTATTCGTGGTGCAGGTGGAGGCGGAGGATCATCAGCTGCTCCTGGACCATCTGGAAAATCTGGAAATGTAGGTGGCGGTTCTGGTGGTGGCACCACAGGTTATAACCCAAGTACTGCTGGTGGGGCTGTTGGTAGCAGTGACCCAAATCATCCAGCAATTTCTGGTTATCCTGGTGGAAATGCTAGTCCTGGCAATAGTTGGGGCGCCATATCTGGTGGAGGCGGTGGTGCTGCTGCTGCAGGAGATACTGGCAGAGCACCCAGCTTACCATTAACTGCTCCTCCACATGGTGGAAAAGGTGGTCCAGGAGTTCAAGTATTGATTTCTGGACCACCATCAAGTGATCAACCAGCGGGATCAACAGATGGTGGTTCTGGTGGTGGATGGTTTGCTGGAGGTGGTGGTGGAGGACTTCTAGCAGGTCCTGGTACAGTTACCTTTAGTCCTTCAACATATACAGCTCCTCCAGCAGGTGGTGGAGGACAAGGATATATGGGTCCTGGTCAAGGAGCTGGGGATGCTGGTCAACAAAGCACTGGTGGTGGAGGCGGTGGTGCTGGTAGTTGTGAACCAGGTGACATCCCATCTGGATATCCTTCTAGAACTGGAGGTAATGGTGCTTCAGGAATTGTAGTAGTTAGATATAAAATAGGATCAGTATCAGCAGCAAAGGCAACTGGAGGCAATATTAGTTTTTACAATGGAAAGACTATTCATTCCTTCACAAGTTCTGCTAGTTTTAATGTAACTAATGGTCCAATAGCAATAGAATATGTTATCATTGCTGGTGGTGGAGGCGGTGGTGCTTCTGGGGCTGGCGGAGGTGGAGGCGGTGGTGCTGGCGCTGTTGACACAGGCACAGGAACTGTTACTGATAGCACCAATTATGCAATAACAGTTGGTTCTGGAGGTGTTGGTGGCTACCAATATATTAACGGATTTGCGGTGACCTATGGTAATGTGGGAGGAACATCATCCATTGCTGGTGCTGGATTGAATGTTTCATCTATAGGTGGTGGTGGTGGTTTACAAGGTAATGAATCATATTCATATCCTTTTTATGCTTCAGGTGGTGGAAATGGTGGCAACTATAATTACCCAACATATCCTTTAAGACCTGCAGGTCCTGGTGGTGGTCACCCTGGAGGTTCTTCAGATTCAGGTCCAAGTAATGATAAGGGATTCGCTGGTGGTGGAGGTGGAGGACATGGTAGTGCTGGTGGTGATGCATATTCTACCTCATCACCCCTCAGTGCTAATGGGGGACATGGTGGTGCTGGTGTTCAACTTCCTGCAACATTTAGAGATCCAAATTCAAATGTAGGTGCTCCTGGACCAGGTGGAGAGAAATTCTATGTTGCTGGTGGAGGTGGAGGTTCTGGTGGTGGACCAGCTTCATTGCCACCAGCAACTGCCAATCCTGGTTCTGGTGGAGGTTCTGGTGGACCTTATGCTGGTGGTGGCAATGGTGGTAATGGATATATTGAACCATATCGTGGTTCTTTAGGTGGAGAAAACACTGGCGGTGGCGGTGGTGGAGGTGGATATCCTGGTAATGAGGGTGGTCCCACAGATCCTAATTTTGCATCATATAGAGGAGCTTCTGGTGGATCTGGTATTGTCCTCATTGCTTATCCCACTTGATAAATAAATACAAACAACTAGTCAAAAATAAAGATGGCTCATTTTGCACAATTAGATGGTAACAATGTTGTGACCCAAGTCATTGTTGTGAGCAATGATGACACATCCGATTCCAATGGAGTAGAATCTGAAAGCATTGGCGTTGCTTTCTGTCAGAAACTCCTTGGTGCTAATACAAACTGGAAGCAGACCTCATATAATGGTAACATGAGAGGAAACTATGCAGGTATTGGTTATACCTACATGGAAAATGTTGCCACTCTGGGTGTTGGATCTACTGACATCTTTATCAGTCAGCAACCTCATGCTTCTTGGACTATTGATGCTACAGCAGCACAGTGGAAATCACCTATTACAGAACCCACTCTGTCTGATGCAGATAGAGAAGCAGGTAAATATTATGAATGGAATGAGACAGCATATCAAGGAGATAATACACAAGGTTGGGATCTTAAAACTATGGAATGATAATTGCAAGGAGGGGCAACCCTCCTTTTTTTATGCTCATAAATAACTAAAAACATATTACCATGGCAATTGGTAGACCGATATCATTAACAGACAATGTAGCGTCAAAGATATTGACTGCTACAGCAACTGATGGGCAGACTGTTTTTACAGTTACTGGTGGTTACCGCATCAATGCTCTTGATGTGTTCAGAAATGGTGTAAAACTTGCTTCTGGTGTAGATTTTAGAGCAAATGATGGTTCAACAGTAGTATTGATCATTGCTGCAGCAGCAGGTGATGAAGTTCAATTTCATATCTTTGATGACTTCAGAGTATCAGATGCTATTCAGTCTGCTGCTGCTGATCAAACCATTGATGGCAATCTTACCATCACAGGAACTCTTACAGGTGCTGCAGTAGGTATCAACTCAGCAGGAACAGTTGTTGGTGCAGCTAAGACACTCAACTTTATTGGTTCTGGCAATACTTTCCTTGACAATGGTGATGGCACTGTTGATATCAGCATCTCTGGTGGTGGTGGTGCTGGTGGAGGAGGAATTGGCACTGTTGTTAACTATGCCAATGGTCAGGCAACTCCATTCAGTTATATTGATAGAGATGCAAAGATAACTTCAGACCTTCTCATTGATACCACAAATGCAGGTGTCAATACATCTATTGTTGTTTCAGTTATACCCAATATTGAGGTTGTATCTGGTGTAGCACTGACTGTTGGTGCTGGTAAAACTATGGTTATTGATGTTCTAGAAATTGGAGACCTCTTCTGATGTCAAAAATAATTACTAATCAGATTTCACCAAGAAGTGGTGATACTGTTTCAATTAATGGCAGTCTATCTGTAGGAGGTACTATCACATATGAGGATGTAACTAACATCGATGCTGTTGGTGTAATTACTGCAAGAAATGGTATCAATATTGTTGGTGGTGGACTAACTGTTACTGGTATTTCAACTTTTAATGATGATATAAAGGGAGACTCTGCAACAAATATATCTGGAATAAATTCTGTAACTGCCACAACATATTATGGCAGTGGTGCTAACTTAACCTCCCTAGATGCATCTAATCTATCATCGGGTACTATTCCCAACGACAGATTCCCGACTGTACTACCTGCTGTTGATGGTTCACAACTTACTGGTATTGAAGCAGGTTCAGCTAATTTTGTGGCATCTGGTAATATCCATAATGGTGCAACAGTAGTCATCAATACTGATGGAACTGTTGGTATTGTGACTGCATCAGGTTCACCAAATCCAATTATTTCTGAAGCTTCCATATTTTCACCAGGTGGAACTGGTGGTGCATCTGGTGTTGAATACACCGTAACTTTATATGATCCTGTTAATAAAAAAATAGTTGTTGCTTACACGGATCAAGGTGATGCCAATAAGGGTAAAGCAGTTGTTGGTACTGTAGTTGGAACAGGTATTACTTTTGGTTCAGCAGTGACATTTAGTGGTACGAGTGCTGCTACAAATATGTCAGGTGTCTATGACCCAGATGAAGGAAAAGTAGTTTTTGCTTTTGCTGAATGGGGCAGTGGATATGGTAAAGCTGTTGTTGGAACTGTATCTGGTGATAGTATAACTTTTGGTTCAATGAGTAGTTCATTTAGTGGTACTAGCAATGTTGAAGGCACCACAACAACATATGATACTACCAATAACAAAGTAGTTATCGCTTATAGGAGGGTCAGTAGTAATGAGGGCACAGCAGTTGTTGGTACTGTATCTGGAAACAGTATTAGTTTTGGTAGTGAGGTTTTAGTCGAGGCAGGGGGTGAACAATTCGGTTCTACATTTGACCCAGATGAAGGAAAAGTAGTTCTTTTTTATTATAATGGCAGCGGTGCTCAAGCAGTTGTTGGAACTGTATCTGGAACTAGTATCAGTTTTGGTACTAAGGTACAATTTAACTCTGGATATAACTACTATTTTAGTAGCGTTTATGATACTACCAATAACAAAGTAGTAGTTGCTTGGACTGACCCAGGTGGTAGTGGTAATGGTAGATCAGTTGTAGGTACTGTATCTGGAACCAGTATTAGTTTTGGAACAGGTGTAGTTTTTCACGCTAATAGTAACACGCCATATATCGCTACTGCATATGATTCTGTCAATGGTAAAGTGGTTATCAATTACAGAGATCAAAGTTCAGGTGCTAATAACGCATGTACAGGAGTTGTAGGCACTGTATCTGGAACCAATATCTCATTTGGTGCTGAATCAGTGATTGAT
>CEWA01031428.1_pt1 | contig 25943 bp, 27 predicted proteins | sample 530361 | NCBI WGS metagenome assembly CEWA01 (sample SAMEA2620000, study PRJEB7988) | marine metagenome | biome: marine biome (ENVO:00000447); feature: surface water layer (ENVO:00002042); material: "saline water (ENVO:00002010), including plankton (ENVO:xxxxxxxx)" | depth 5 m
ACTTCTATAGTTCTAAAGTCAGCAGATAAAGCACCATCTGTAGTTTTGGTAGGATCTATTTTTGTAGGATCATACTCTTCTTCTGGTTCTGGTGCATTTTCATTTGCTATATTATCTAACTCTTCTTGAGATACCGTTGTACCACTTTCATTAGCAGTTTGAACTGCACTTCTAATAGCTTCTGTTTGTTCTCCAGTTAAGTCACCACCTGTAGATTCGACAGTATTAAATATAGCATCGTTTTCTAAAGTAGTAAGATACTCGTCTGTAGATACACTACCGTCTGGATTAACAAAACCTGCTTCTCTTGCGGCAGTTTCTGCAGCACTTGGGGGAGGATCACCTGCACCTCCAGGTAAAGTATCATTACCTGCACCTCCAGGTAAAGTATCATTACCTGCACCAGCATTTAAAGTATCATTACCTGCACCACCTGTCATAGTGCTTGTTAATTTATTTATTTCATCAAAATTTATATTACTTCCAAGAAAATTTAAATTTCCAGTAAATTGACCTGTTGTAGGATCATATTGGTAAGAACCTCCAGTATTAAATCTACGTAAGGCCTCTGCTCTCATTTGTTTTTCTTTATCTGTCAATGGTACTTTAGGCATATTTCTCTCTCTAGCTCATTATAATCTTTATTAGCAAACCTATTACAGAAACACTTGCTCCTATAAGTATTGCTTCTATTCTATACAGTCGTTTGTCTATAGCTTCATATCTACTCGTACATGCATCTACATGATCGTCTATCTTTTGATTTACTATGCTTGCAGTAGGTTTAGACATTATGGAGCTTCTACCTCCGTTACTTCGCCTGTTGCACTTATTATTGTTTTGCTTCCATCTTGGTAAGTAACTGTTCTTCCAAAATTATTAGATGGTGGTGGGTAAGCTTCTCCTTCTTTATAATCTAGTGGGTCAAAGGTATCTTCCAATACTTCAGAAACAACATATTTTGGATACAGAGTAAAGCCATCGTCAGGTGTATAGCAATATTTATAACTTTCAAAATCTTCTGGTAAATCGTGTGATGCATCTATATATATATTTGCATTTTCTAAAGTTAAATCAGAATAGTAAAAGAAAAAAATATCGGATTCTTTTGATTTTAAACCAATTTTTTTTTGACCATTTTCATTAGTATGTTCTTCTATACTCACGTTATCGTCAGCGTTGCAAACAACTTGGTTATTTCTTTTTAATGTTATTAAATTTGGCATAATTATCTCCTTATAAAAAATCTGGTTTAGTTGGAAAAGCAATATTTGGAAAATCCTCTTGTGCAGGTAAATCTCTTAATGCTTGTCTATATGTTGTAGCTTCTGTTTTTTGTTCATCTGTTAATGGGCTGTCAGAAACTAAAGCCCAATCACTTTCTTGTAGCAATATGTTTCTTTCTATTTTTGCTTGTTGTAATCTATCTTCTTCTACTAAAGACTCATTAACTAAATCATCATTAACTTCTAATGTTACATATTGTTTTGTTGTTGCATTGTATACTTGTGTTTGTGCCATAACTTACTCCTAACCTATAATTGCGTAAACAGAAACTACGCCTTCCATAATTGCTGTACTTTGCTCTGCTTGACTGTCATCACCTATATAAAAATAAAATCCATCTGCATAATTACTAGTAGAGCTTCCATTACCTAATGAAACTATACCACGAGCAAAAGCATGATTTGTAGCTGATGAACCCCACCTCCAAGTAGAGCTATAATCGTATGAGCCATTTCTTAAAGAGTTAGTATATATTGCTCTACCATTTAACTGACCACCATGACCTGATGTATTGTCATAATTTTGTTTAGGATTATCTACATCATTACCACTATATGCGTCACGAGCAGTACCATCACCTCTTTGTAAGGGAAAACCTGCTGATACTGCTTTAGATGTTTGTACTCTATCACTACTGTCGTAGGCACTAAATATACTCATATAGACAGTATTACCAGAAAGAACACTAGATGAACCATTGTAAGGCTTAAAAGTAAAATGGTTTCCATCTGATGCAAAACCAATGCCATAATAATTAATTTCATACGCTCTAACATTTGATGCTGTATAACTTGATGGTAAACTAATTAAAACATTTTGTGCTGTGCTAGAACCATCTACTCTAAAATCATAAGAGCCACAGAATATTCTAGCATCTCCGCTAATGGTAGTATCGCTTCTTGTAGGTAATCTTAATCTAGTTGTACCAACAGCTTCACCAACAAATGGGTTATTAGGATCAGCATTAATATCACTATCAGGTGTTGTAACAGTTACTAATGCTCCTGTTGATGAAACATAATATTTTGTACCGTCTGTTAAAGAGCTTTGATTTTTTTCTAAGCTGTTACTAGTAAATGGTAAAACTTGAATAGTATCGCCTGCTGTACCTGCTTCTTGAGCAAAACCAAATGCTAATGCTTTATTTGTAGTATGAGTTGTTAAGGTATGAGGAATGTTACCTGATGCGTAATATGTATCTCCTCCATCAGTACCAAAACTTGTTGTGTTTTTCCAAACATTACTATCGGTTGAGTTTACCTGTAACCATTTACCTGCATTAGCATTAGTAAAACTAGAAATAGACATGGTATCAACAATAGCTAACATATTACCAACTTGTATAGCCTGACTTTGTCCTCCACCACTTACATTTGTAGTTTCTGTTATACCTGTACCACTTGGGCTATAAACTGACATATTTTGATTTAACCCTGGTTGAGCTAGTGAACCTCGTGGAACAATATAAATATCATTTAGATAATCATAATGTAATGTAGGATTACCTGAACTTATATATGTAGTATTTGAACCATAATTATCCTGTCGAACAGTTTGTACTGTTAATGAAGATGAACCCATTGCAATACAAAAGAAGTATTTTTTATATTGGTTTCCTGTTCCTGGATTATAATAATGACTTATAGTGTATAAAACCCTTCCTTTTCCATCAGCTTTTTGTTGGTCTAAACGATAGTTGGCATGGCTTTGAACATTACCATTATGGTCTGAAAGTAGTTGTTCAGTATATTGAGGTGTCCATGTATATGAACTAGAGCTTCCTGTGTTAGTCCAACAAGTATATCTATGACGAATATTTGTATCAACCCATGCAACTCCTAGCCTATCATTAGTATAATCATACATTGTTCTTATAGGGTATTGTTGAGTTTGCATTGAGCCTTGACCATTAATACTTGTGAATTTCTGATTACTTAATGTTGTTGCTGAATATGGATTACTTAGACCTGAATCACCATCATATGTTAATCTTCTTGTTGATATTACAAAATGAGATTGATAAGGGTGACTATAGTACATATACCATTGACTACAAGCAACAACAACCATTTCGTCTGTACCCATAGATATAACAGAACTATCGTTAGACATGTGATCATCATTACTATAATCAGGGTGTCTAAGTAGTTCTAGTCTTGAATACATTTTAACAATATTGTCACTACTAATAGTAAATGGGTGAGCATATCTTTGAATATTACCTGCACTACCATGATAATCATAAAATACCATATAAGTACCACCTTCGGCAGAGTTCATATTTTTATGCCATCTAAGTTCCATTATTTGAGCACTGCCACCTAAATTGTCACTCGTTATATAAAAATAATCGTAGGTTTGATTTACAGTAACTTTACCATTTGATTGGCTAGGATTACTACCATGATAATTATGTCCTGCAGACCTATCATACCATGTAGATGACGCAGAGTCATATTCGTATATTTGAAATCTTACCCCATAAGATGATGAAGCACCTGAATGAACTATTACATATTTACCACTATCGTTTGCTACAGCACAATTTTGCCAAACTCTTTTATTAGCACCATAACTACCGCCCAAATCATTACCTGCTGTTGTTAAAGCAGTAGAAGTTGTCGCTGCACCAAAACTAAGATTTTGTGTTGTTGTTGTTTTTTTAACTTTAGCTGTTTCACCATTACTTTCTTCTGTAACAACATGACCTGCAGATATTGCATCTGATCCTGACGCAATAACCATATCTTGATTTTCAAAGTTAGGTAAATTTGTTAATTCTAAAGCATCTACAGCAGGTAATTTACTATTTGCATCTAGTCTTACTAATTGGTTTGCATTAGTTCCTGAAGCAGGCTCTAATTGAATTGATGTAGAACTAAGAGCTTCTCCTAAAAATACTGTTCCTGAAGTAGCTACAGTACCTGAATCAGTAGCAAAATATTTAGTTCCTGCAGTAAGAGAAGATTGATTTTCATTAACTCCACTATCTATAGTAACATTTACACTTTGTCCGTTAGAAGCAGACGCTGCTGCTAAACCTAAGAAATTAGTACCAGTTAAGTTTGATACTTGATCTACTGGTGCATGATAAATGGTTAAATATGGCGTACTATCTGCTCCCCATGTAGCTACAATAGGATTGTTATCCATTCCTGTTAATGGTCCAAACATAGTACCATGCCCTAAACTATTTGAACTAGCTTTAAGAACATTTTCTGTATCGCTTAAAGTAAGTGTGTTACCACTTAAAGTTCCTGTTCGTAAAACAACACCTTCTGAAGAACCATCAGCATTCGGCATATAAAATACAAATCTTCCACTAGCAGTTTCATTTGCAGCTTGATGATAAACCATTCTCCAATCATATGTGCCATCACCAGGTACAAAATTAGGATATTCTACAGGAGTAGTCCAACTACTTGAATTTGTACCTCCACCAGTAATAGTACCTACAGAATAGTAAAATTTAGCACTACTTCCGCTTGCACTAGAACCAAATACAACTAAAGCTTTATTATTAACAGGATCATAACCAATAGCAGCTCTAGAGTCTGAGCCATTATCTTCAGTTTCTACATCTACACTAGAGCCCCAAGTAAATGCAGAACCTGTGTTTTGAACTACTTTAACTTTTATTTGAGAGCTATCGTCATCATCTCCATACATATATAAAAATCTATTTGAGCTTGTGTCGTAAACAACATTACTATATCTACTACTTCTTCCTTCGCTAAAATGAGTTCCTGTAACTGCTGTTTGATGATTTATACTAGGAGAAGAACCTGATAAATCCATTTCCATAGCAGTAACTGTATTGTAATCTGTATCTCCTTCAACAAACACAACAACTTTATTTCTGTCAGGATCATATACAGGCACAGAAACAACTCTTCCATTTGCATCTATATTACCTATATCTGCAGGAGTATTTACAGTTAAAGTAGTGCCACTAAAACTAGCAGTAGCAGCATAGAATTTATAAGGGTTAGTGCCTCCATCATTTTCAGAGAAAAATATTCCTATTCTTCCTGCGTTAGAATCGTAAGCAACAGATGGATCGTCTATAGTTCCTGAACCGCCATCATGTACTTCAACTTCACTACCAAAACTTATAGTTTTATCGGCAGCAACTGTGCCTATTTTAGCCATAAGTTTTTTATTATCATTTCTTATATAGGCTATTAGTATTTTATCAGTAGTTAAAGCACAACCTACAGGAGCATCTACTGCTGTAGTGCCATGAGATTGAATAGCTTGTTGCGTACCTATACTTTCAGTAACAGCAGTTACAGATACAGCTACCTGCTCTGCTTGTCCTGAACTATTTAATATTAATGGTTTACCTGCTGTTATTGAACCAGAAGCTGTAAAAGCAGCAGAACCTCCTCCTGATTGATCTACCCAAGATAAATTATTAGAACCATCTGTTTTAAGAACTTGGTCTGCACTACCGTCTGTATTAGGTAATACCCATACTTCGTTAGATGATATAGCATCTGGAGCTTTAAACCCTACATAGTTTGCACCATTAGCTGCTAATTCTTGGAATCTTAATTCTGTACCATTTCCTGCACTAGAACCATGTGGAGCAAAACTAATACCATTTGCAGCTACTATAGCTGTAGTGTCATTACCATCTTCATCATATTCTATGCTTACATCTTGATCTGAACCAAGATAAATTTTCTTATCGTCTGCAATATATAAGTCGCCCCATTCAAGAGAGGATGTACCTAAATCAGCACCGCCTGAAGCATCAGGTACAACAGAAGTTTCTGCTGTAAATGTGTTTGTTCTAATTCCAGAAGTACCATTATCAATAGCACCAAATCCTGAAGTAATAGAACCACCATCTAATGCTCCTACAGAAGTTATGTTTGTTTGTGCAGCAGTTTGTAGTGTACCTGTAATATTACCAAATACTACATTACCTGCAGTGCCACTAAATACTTCTGAAGAGTTTGTAGCATCTGGTATAAATGTAAATGCACTTGCAGAATCATCATATCCAAAGAAACCTACTTTAGCATCAGAACCATTGTGCCATCTAAATTCAATACCTCTATCTTTATTGTCATCAGAACCTGGAGCAGAATCTCCACCTAATGTAAAGATAGGATCATCAATAGTTACTGTAGTAGAATTTACTGTTGTTGTTGTACCGTTTACAGTAAGATCCCCAGTAACAATTACATTACCTGCAGCAGTAGCATTAGCACCACTAAATGTTAAAGCAGTTGTAGTACCTGATTTAAGTATTAAGTTACCTGAAGTATTAGTAGCACTACCAAATGTAGTACCTGCATCTTTAAATACTATATCTCCACCATCAGCGTCTAAAGTAACATCACCTACTGCATCAATAGTTACCGCACCACTAGATGTTATGTTAGCAGAATCTACACTAGCATAATTACCCATATAACCATGAGCAGAACATTGATAATATAATGTGCTCGGAGTTTGGTCTGTAACTGCTATAGTTGTATGAGCTCCTGCAGTACCAGGTGTACCGCTAGTTGTAACACCAGTTGTATAAGCTATAGTTTTAGCAGCATCTAAATAAAATCTTAATGGGTGTCCGCTATTACTACTGTCTGCTTGATCAAATTTATAAAAATACTCTGTAGAAGATGTAACACTATCTGCACCATGTAATTTAATAGCAGGAGATTCTACACCATTTAAGAAATAACCACTAGAGCTGCCATCTGAATAGTATGGATGAGCTGCAGTTTTAGAAGCTACAGTAACTGTAAATACTACTGGACTACCTGTAGGACCATATATACCTGCTGAAGCATCTGCAGATAATATACCTACATCTGTTATATCTTTTCCTTGTGCATCTAAATCACCGCCTAGTTGTGGTGTAGAGTCCTCAGAAACATTAGATATAGCACTTGATGTAGCAAGACCTGATACTAAATTAGATCGTGTAATTTTCTTTAAACCGCCACCAGAAGCATCTATTGCCATTAAAACATCATCACTAGCGACAGTGCTTATTTCACTTAAATCAGTAACAGCAGTAGGCTCAAAATCTGTACCATCTGCAATAAGAAGTTTACCTGCAGTGTTAGAAGCCATAGCTAATTTACCATTTAAGGTAAGTGTAGTACCATCAAATGTAAGGTTAGATTCACCATCTAATTGCGTTGTGGTTGAAGAAACAGTAACTAATTCGTTTTCTGTAGCGTTGTTTATAGTAGTTCCTGTATCATTAGCCCATGATATAGTTCCAGAACCATCTGTTTTTAATATTTGATTAGCTGAACCATCTGATGTAGGTAAGGTTACGGATGTAGTACCAAAACCTATTGCGTCAATATAGGCTGTACCGTCTACATACATATCTTTTATTTGTTTTGAAGAAGTACCAATATCTACAGTGTTATTAGTTACAGGAACTAATGCACCTGCACTACTTAATTCTAAATACTCTGTTAGTGTACCATTTAAAGATGTAGAGAAAACAATTTTAGAATCTTGTGATGATGCAGTTGCAGTAAATGTCTGTTCTTTTTTAACAGCTATTTTAGCAGCGTCTACAGTGTTACCACCTGTGTCTTCTAAATCAAATCTAAGTGACGCTATACCTGTAGTATCTGAAGCATCGCTTTCATTTCTAAGAACAAGAGCTACAAACTCTCCATCGGTATCTTGAGTAGATAATACTGAAGCACCTGTTTGAGGTTGAAATTTTACATCTTCTCCAGAACTACCATAAAAATAATAACCATTTACATTTATATTACCTGCTAATTGTGTAAGACCTTCAGCCGAAGCAATAGAATCATCTACATATACTTTTCTTGCAGCATCGCCATCGGCACTAGGAGCAGCAAGACCTGTAATAGAATTACTACCCATAGCTAAATTACCACTCATAGTAGTGCCTGCAAGAGCATCTATGTTAGCTGTACCGTTAATATGCAAGTCTTTAAATTGATTACTTGATGTACCTAAATCAATATCATTATCTGTAACTGGTTTAATAACACCATCAGCAAAAGTAACCTGTCCAGTACCTCCTGCAGTAAATGACATTTCATCTGTGCCTGAGAAGTATAGACCTTGGTTTGTATCACCTGTGTTTGTAATAACTGGAGCAGAAGCTGATCCGTCTGGTAAAGATACTACACCTGCAGATAATGTAACACCTTCATGCACTTCAAGAGTATCTATGTAAGCAGTGCCATCAATATAAAGATCTTTAAATTCTAATGAGCTAGTTCCTAAATCAATATCACTATCTGTTACAGGAACGATTGCACCATCTTGTATTCTTATTTGTTCTACTGCAGAAGAAGATACCTCTACAAAGAAACCATGTCTATTATTAGCTGTGTCAACAACTATTTTATTAAGTGCATCTACATCAGCTATTAATCCTACATATGCTCCTTCAGTAGAAGAACCATCGTGATTATGTCCTCCACTAAATGCAAATGCTGCTAGTATTGCATCAAACTCACTGTTAAGTGGGGCTGCTGTAATTGTTTCCCCATCTTGTATACTACTAGAACTTTGTCTTGCGTATCCTGTCATTATCTTACTCCTGCCTCTCCAAATTGTACTGCAAACCCATGTATGGTATATGGGTTAGCACTTGACACTGTAACAAATTTAAATTGTATAGCATGCCCTGATCCTTGTATGGCTTGTCTTATAACCGGTTTAGTAGCACCACCATAAACAAACCCTGCTGTATTATATGCTGTTTCGGTATCTCTATATTCAGCATAACCACCAGTTGATGCTATTGTATAATCATTAGGACTTGCATAATCAGAATCTAACCAATCATAATCTGCTGTCACAATAAAATTATTATCACCTTCTGGCCTAGTAAATACAGTAACCTGTGAAAACACTTTTCTTTTTTCTGTATTACCAAAATCTAAAAACGGAGATACATATGTTGCATAAACATTATCGTCTTGAAATGTACCACCTTGTTCTTGTCTATATACGTATCCGCTATGATCTCCATGAAGTACGTATTCATCATCTCCTACAAAACCACTAACAGCACAATTAGCTTGTATACCTCTTAACTCGCTAAATTCCCAACCTGTTCTTTGATCTGAGGTACGTAAACCTCCTAAAAATCCTGATGTGTTTACTGCGGTAAGAGTAGCCTTACCAAACATATATCTGAATTGAGATTTCTCTCTTACAACAGTACTACATAATTGCTCATTTGTAAAATTAATATCATATAAATTTAGTACTTGTTGTATTGGTTTTGATATAGTTGCTAATTCAACGTCACCTATTCTTTCTGTTCCTTGTACTGTTCTTATACCATCTGGAGCAAGAAATATAACATCACCACCTATTTCTTGAATGCTATCACTTGCAACACAACCTACACTATTAGATACTTCTTGTATTACAAAAGAATTTATGCTGTCTCCAGATAATCTTCTTATATCGTTTTTACCAAATATATATAAATTATCTCTAAATCTTTTTATTCCTGTAATGTCAAAACCAACATTAACACTACCTGCACCACTTGCTGCTGTAAAATTACTATCGCTATTTGGTGCAGTAAATACTAATAACTGAGGTGATTGACTCATCCCTGCAAAAAATATTCTATTTTTAAATGCTTCTGCAAAGCTAGCATTATCTACATCTGTTGAACCATTTAATTTAGTCCAAGAAGTATCAACTAATCTCATTGGATAATTAATACCATCTGTTAATATTAAACTTTTATTTCCTGTTACAGAATGATTTAGTCCTCTAATTCTAACTACGTTAGTAGCAGATTGTCCTGCAGTTAAACTAACGCTTGACCACCCTGCTCCTGAAACATATTTAAGAACATCATAATCTGTTCCTGATGATTTTTTTCTTGCTGCATATATTACATCATTGTATATAAATAAACCTAAAATAGCTCCTGTCCCTGCAGGCCTGTTGTATGTAGCATCTATATACTTGTAACCACTTATTCTTCTATATCCACCAAAAGGTGATACTTCAAAATTAACTAATCTAGTTGCTGCTCCAGGTAGATTATCACTAAGAGTTAAAAAATCTTCGTTAGTGTATAATCCTCCTCTGCATGGTATTTTAAGTGTTGCAAGCCTATCAGTCATTTATTACATTAGAAACACGAGTGTCTCTTATCCTTATATAACGATTAATCAGTATCTGACGCATCTTTTCTATTCCGTCTGTAAATACTTTTTTACTTAAAGATGCTAATTCTACATTATCTCTCATCATATAAAGATGATATACAGCCCCATCTATTAATACATTTTTATATTGATTCGGTGTTTCTGGTACATCCCCATGTAAATCAAGTTCGGTAGCTGTTTTAAAATATGTATATTTCAATACATATGCTTTATCTGGTGTAGGGCTTACACCTATCTTATAGTCTGGAGTTAAGTATACGTATATAGGAGTATCGTAATCTCCTGAATCTCTTTGTTCATCTCTTTCTTTATACCTATCTACGTATTCTGTGTAAGAAAGAGGTATTAAATGTGTTTCTTCTACATTAAGTGTATCGTCTCTATCTATTAATACAGTGTCAAGATCTATACTTAAATGTCCTGACGTTATACTGTACTCATTTGTTCCTGCGGTTAATGTCTGACTAGTTGTAGCATAAGCAAAAGGCCACTCTTGTTCAGACATAAAAATATCTCTTTGTGAATTGTTTATAGCATCTTGTGCTAATTTTTGTATTCCTGTAGCAGTAGGAAAAGTTGACGATGTTAATTCAACTTCGTTCAACCTTCTTAGTACTTCGTTTGTTGTTGATAAATATGTATATGCCATAAAATAAATAGTAGGAAGGACAAGAAATACTTATCCCTCCTACTCCTAGAAAAATATTTATGCTAATAAATCTCTATCTGCTACATTTCTTCCTGTTTGTTGAGAAGAAATGTCAGCTAGGACTGCATAAACTCTAAGTACGCCACTAACCATGTTAGCATCACCTACAGAAATCTTAACATCAATAGTATCTGCTGTAGATATTAAAGCTGTATAAGTATTTGCTGCACCTGTGTTAACGATGTTAGCTTGACCATTAGTACCTGCTGCGAGGTATCCAGTTGATGTTAAGTCACCACCGTCTACAATGTCGTCACCTTCTGCAAAATCAATATCTGCAGCAGCCGAGCTACCTGTAAAAGCTGTAGTAACTTCAGCACCTGCTGCAATAACAATAGTATTAGCAGGAACTTCTAGTAATTGAAAAATATCGCCACTAGCAACATTAGAAAAAGTTCCTTCTGTTACTAATTTAGCAACGTCTAATTCTTTTTCAATTACATATGCTCCTCTACGATTACCTGGTAGAGTTGCTGTTGAGTCAGAACTAACGCCTGTAGTGGATTTAGCTGTTAAATCATAAGTTGCCATGTTTTATCTCCCTTACGCTGCGTTATATTTAGCTGTCACAATGCCTTCAGGTCTTAGGATTTTTCTTCCGTACATCTGCATTCCTCTGACTATGTCAGCGAATGATTCAGGATCACGGTAAGATTCAACTTTATTGATCTGAGAAGCAGTTGCTACTGCTGAACTATGTCCTGCAACAATAACACCATAGTTAGAATTTTGGTTAGCATCACCAGAGGTTGCTGAACCAGTTCCAACTGAAGGTAAGTTACTAGAAACATATACTTCGAAACCATGCAGATTACCGACTGAAATACCATTTACAAGTCCACCTTTATCTGCGGTGTCATTGTTTAATAGTCTAGAATCTTCATCTGATAATAGTTCCATAAATACAGGATCGACTACTAGCCAACGACCTGCTGTATCAACTTGTTGTTGATTCAATAATCTAGCCATTCTAGCTACTACTTGAAGCGGTGTTGCAGTAGCTGTCGCTGCTGCTGTTGCTCCAGGCATTCTTACTGCTAGAGGGATAGAATGATCGCCTGCTGAAGAAGTTGTAATGTTACCAAAATCACCTTTTTTCAAGATCATTGAGGATAATAATTCATTACTTCCTGCTGTGCTTACAGCTTTAGTGCCTGATACTGTGTCATTAGCAGTATCTGCAACTGAACTTAAAGCTGATTGTTTAAAACCAGATAGGTAACCAAGAACTTCTTGATCGTATTGATCACGAAGTCTATAGCCTGCTCTATCTGATGCCATGCTTTCAAAATTAATATGAGAGTGAGCTTCCTCAATATCATCCATTTTAAAAGCAAAGTAGTTTGCCTGATCAACAACTAGTGTAAAATCCTCATCGTCTAAGTCTTGCGGTGTGACTGTAGTACCACGAGAATAAGCTTTCACTGTTATTTCTGGCTCTTTAATAATACGAACTGTATCACCAAAGTTTGCAATTTCTCCAAAGTAGTCATTGTTAGTAATAGATTCAGCAACGGAACTCTTACGAAAAGCTTGTTGAACCTTTTGACTGTAAATAACTGGAGAGAAATTACCATTAGGTAGGTTAGTATAACCTGACGCTACTTTAAAAGCCATCTGTTTTCTCCTTTTTATATTAGAGGCCAACAAACGATAACCTCACTTCGTAAGGGCTGATGCTGAAAATGGGTGTCTATGCCTAGAGGCCATAACATCAGGTAGCCTGAGTGAATTTCGTTTGGTAAGTGTAGGGTGGGATAGATGTCAAATACATTTGACACTTTCGGCCTACTACGATTGTAGTATATGTTACATACATATACAAAAAATAGGTTTTGTCAACCTATTATTACTGTCTAGCTGCTCCACTAACATCATATTCAAAGTTTCCAGAACGTATTGCATTAGCAATAGCTTCTTCATTTGCTGAATATTCTTGTGATGTCATTCTTGCAACATCAGACTCTTTTATGATATCTGAAGAACTAGCAGTGTCTGAAGGGGTAGAACCACCTTTTGTTTTTACTGCTTTGGCAGCATCTGTAGACTTTGCTTTTTTCTTACCTGTAATACCCATATCTGCTTTATATAAATCAATAGCACGAGCCGCAGCCTTAGCATCGGTTTCGTTATCATATAAAGCTTTTTGGATATATTGAGGTTGTTCTTCAGCCCAATCATGAAATTTAACATCATTTCTAATGTCTTCAAAATCAGGATGTAATCTCATTAATTCTGCTTCTGCTATTTGTTTTGCTGATTTTTGTTCTTTTTTAGCAATAGATTCTAAGCGTTCTTCAATAGATGCATTCATTTCTTTTGATTTTTTAATAGCAATAGTTTCTATTATTCTTGCTACATCCGGATATTCAGCAGACCATGCTTCTAGTTCTTCATCTGTTTTAGGAAGCTTTATTTGTTTCTTAGTAGCTTCTGCTAACTGTTTTTTAACTTTTTCAAGCTCTGCATCTTTTTCATCTGCAACTTTTTGAGCATGTCTTCTTAAATCACCATATCTTTTCTTAAATGATGCTTCTTCAGCATTAGCAGGTTCTTCTGTAACTTCTTCAGTTGTTTCTTCTTTAGAACCTTCTCTTGCTTTTAATTCTTCTTCAGCAGCCAACTCTTGCATAGTTGGTTCTGCTCTTTTATACCTTACAGGCTTTTTCATAATTGTATCGCCTGTGGCTTCATCTTTTTTTACTTCTACTTCTTCTGACATTTATTTCTCCTTTATGGGGCTACTCAGTTGCCTATTGCTAGGGGTTAGTAGGTAGCCATTAAACAGTGCTTACATAGCTAATGAATTAAAATTAAAACTATTCTGTTGTTGCACTGGTGCTATCTTGTCATAGATAGGCATTAATGCTGCAAGTTCATTTCCTGTAACTTCAGCAAATTCTTTCTTTTGAAATCCATCTAAAAGATTTCTTTCATAGTCTGTTAGTACTGCTTGACTGCCTGCTCCTGCCATACCTGGTCTATAAGTAGACAAAACAGATATTTTTTTACGATACTCACCCATTTTATCAAATGTTGCATAACCTTCTCCTCCTGCAGCTTTATCTGCTAATGCAAACATAGTAACAACATTTATATCGTCATTAATTTTGTTCATCATTTTTTCTGCTGCATCGTCTCCTCGTAAACCTTTACCTACTTGTCCTTGACCATAAAGTAATTTATAATCTAAATCTTTTTCGTGATATTTATACATACCTAGTTCATCATAACCATCTACGTAACCATATCGTAAGCCAAACTCATTACCTACATCTATAAATAACTCTCCGCCTATATTTATTTCTAGAGACTCTTCTAAGGCTGCTACGTAACCTCCTGCAGTATTTATTAAAGCCTCTGCTCCATCTCTATTTTCTTGAGAAAATTTAGATCCTGTAAAACCACCTACTATAATATCATCAGGACTATATACGTCTTTATCAAAATCAATCGCTGCTTCTCCTACGTAAGTACTAGGAGGACCTTTAAATAAACTTATTACACCTGCAGCTAGTGCTACGTAACCTAGTACTGAAACCGCACTACCTAAAGCTGTACCTGTAGTTGCTGCTTTAGCTCCTGCACCAAGTAGTCCACCTTGTGCTAATACACCTGTTGAGTACCCTAGTCCTGCAACATTACCAACACTAGGTCCATTTTCTATAATATCATATAGTGATAATCCTGCACCTACTGCAGCTAAACCTGTTTTCCAATTCCATACACCATTACTTGACATAGGAGCTTCACCTGTAAGATCTGCTCCTGTTTTAGTAGATGCACTACCAGAAGTGTTTACATTAGTTAAATTACCATCATAAACACCTGTCTCTCCTCCAGAAACTATATACGCTTCTCCTGGTGTTAGTCTAACAATTTTTCCGTCTACCATTGTTGTATATTGAGAGCCACTAAAAAGTCCTGCTTCAGGAGCACCAGTAGTAAGTGCAACTTTTGAACCTATAGGAACTATAGTGTTGCCTACTGTAATACTTGTACCTGTCATAGCAGCTGTAGCTCCACTTGTTAAAATACCTGCATTAGCAGCAGCAGCTTTATCAAATCCTAAAAATTTTCCTACAGGATCAAATATATTGTTTCTAGCCCAATTAAAAACTGATTCTGTTATTGCACCATCAAGAAATAATTTATCTAATGCTGCAACTGTTGCAACGCCTGATAATAGTTGTTCTGTGGTACTTGGTTTTGGTGGAGTGCTACCTGATCTATCTACGCCAAAGCCTGGCATATTTTCTAAATCAACACCTGTATAATTACCACCTACAATGCCTGTAGTTCTTGGACCTGTAGCTGTTATCTTTGTATCAGGATCAGTTACTCTATAGTTTCTACCTTCTGGTGTTGTAAGTGTTGCTTTATTACCACTATCGTCAGGAGTTATTGTTTGTCCTTCTCTAGGGGTTATTCTAGGACCAACTGGTTTAAGATCTTTAAATCTAGGATCATTAGGATCAACAGGTTTACCTATTACTTTTTCATCATCATCAGAAACTACTGCAGGAGAACCACCTTCATTATATCTAGCTACAGTAGCACCTTTACTAGCCATTACTTCATCTGTTTGTTCTTTTACATCTTTAACTATAGGTGTACCATCTTCATCAACAGGTCTTATCTGTCCGTTGTCTTCTAGTTCATCTAAGGCTTTTAATGCTGTTTTACGCATGTTTTCATATTTAGATAAACCATGGTAACGAACTACATTAGCAGGAACTACTAGTTCACCTTCAGATATCATAGCAGGTATATCATCAGCTACTTCGCTTTCTGTAGCACCTGGTGTATCATCAGCATTATCTGCTAGGCCACCTTCCATAAATTTTTGTATATCTATAGAACCACCTTTAGCCATAGCATTTAATTCTTTTTCATATAAACCTAATTGCTGTCTTTCTTCTTCAGTAAAAAATCTATTATATACTTTACTACCTTTTTCACCTGAGTATCTATCTAATGTTCCTAAATACTTTCTATATTCTTCTGCATCAAAATCATTCATGACTTCTAATGTTTTTTCTCCTAATAAACCATCTACTTCAATTTTTTTATTTTTAGATACTAAATATTTTTGTAAGTCTTTAATAGCTCCTGCATTTTGTCCTGTGTAACCTGCATCCATAAATAATAATTTAGCAGCTTCAGGATTTACGTTTTCTAGTTGGCTTAAATCTCTAAATTTACTAGGCTTATCATCTGAAACATTTTGACCTGTATATTGTCTATACATAATTTCTGCTACTTTTTCGTCTGTTAATGTGCCTTGTCTTATTTCTTCAGCAAGCTCTGGATAAGAATCTATATGTATTCCTTTAAATGCTTGATTAGTTTCTTGACCATCTTTATCACCTGTTCTGCCTTCAGCAAACAACCATTGCTTCATCATTTCAGTTTTAAAGTAATCACTAGGTGTAAATTCTTCTTCGGTTACAGGCATTGCACCTTCGTTTAACATCATAGGTTTTTCATATTTTTTTAATAATTTTTCAGGTTCTAGTAGCATAGCTGTTTGAATATTAGTATTACTTGGCTGTGGTTTTTTTGCAACACCACTAACTTTTTTCTTAATATCTTTATCTTTAGCTTTTTCTTCAGATGTTTTTGGATCTAATATAGACGGATCTTTTAAACCGTCAGCTTTTGCTTCACCTGGTTTTTTATTTAGTAATGTTTCCATTTTTCCCCTCTTTAGCTTTTTGTATTACTTCATCCCTAAACGTAGCAAATCTTTGTAACTCATGTATGCTACCTTGTATTTGTATTATCTTGTTATGGTCTGTTTCTCTTATAAGATTTTTTACATGAGATTTAATTCTTTCTTCTGCGTAATCAAATAAAGCATCTATAGATTGTTTATTATTAGCTACTACTAATAATTTTCTAGCTACTTCTGGGCTCACTGTATTTCTCCTTCACTAGGTGGCCTTCCTGAAAAGCCTGGCATTCCTGGTTCAGGTGCTCCGCCAGGACCTATCTGACTATTGCCTGTACCTGCAGGACTAGTTGGTGGAACTGTTCCTCCTCCTTCTGGTGGAGGTGGTGCTCCTGCCCCTGGTGGTTGTTGTGGTGGTCCTTGCATCATTCCAGATGCTTGCATAACTTTAGCTTGTCTTAAAGCTTCTCTTTCATCATTTACAAACTTCTCAGCATCAAGATCAAATGAGTGTGCTATCTCTCTTAATATTACTGGGAACTTTACAAAAGGTGCTAGTGCAGGATTAGAACCGATTTGCATAAGTTGTAATAGTCTTTGACTTCTTACTTCGTTACGCATAAGGCTTTCTGTACCTCTAGCTTTTATTTCTATATCGCCTTGTACATCAGGATCAAAATCAAATTGCTGATTAAAGGCATAGAAAGATTCACCTAGTGGTTGTAATAGGTAGTCATCTATATTTTTAACCACTGTCTTAATAGATATCTGAGCTGCACCCATTAGCATAGATATCCCTGCCGCTGTTCTACCGGTTCCTTGTATTCCAGTCTGACCATGTGAGAAAGACGGAATGCCTGTAGATTCATCGGACAAGGCTCTTGCTTTATCAAACATCATCAAATTCTGAGAAGATACATTAGGATACTGTGTAGCAAATAGTGCTTGACCAGGTGCTCCACCTTGTCTCCTAAATATCTTACCAGGGTATACTTCTAGGTCTTGACCTGGTACGAGATTTGTTTCATCAATCTCAAATATCAGGTTACCCGATAGAACAGCATTATCAACAGCCATTCGCATAAAGCCGTTCATTAGCTGTTGTGTGTCTACCATGTTTTCTGCTAGTCCTACTCCAAAGAAAGAGTAAGGGTTTAACTCATAAGGAGCAGCAAAATAAGGAATACGGATAGGCATAAAAGGGTTAAACGCCAACCGTAAAATTTTGTCGTTACAAACCCAAGCGTTGATTTGAACCAAATCCACATCTGCGTATTCTTTAGGTATGTCCAAGCCTGCGTCTTCTGCATATGTTCTATCAATGTTGCCCCAAAACTCAAGGACTTCGTAGCGATCAACGCTAACATTTGTCGAATCGTAGTCATCTAAATCATCCTCCCACCATTGTCTGGTGTAATTAGTGCCCATTTCGATACATTCGTCTAGGGCATCTTCATCAAACAGAGGGCGATTCTTTAGTGCCCTCATATCAGCATGGTTTAATTTATGTCGCTGAATCACATATTCTACCTCATCCATATTATTAGCTGCAGGATCAGGATAAAAATCCCAACAAGAAACAAACTCTAATCTAGGAACTGTTTTGATTTCAGGTGTATATGTACCATTACCTTCTTCATCTTGTTCCCATCTAGGGTATTCTTTGTCTTGAGCAAATGGTCCTTTTAGTATTCCTGTACCAAATAAGGACATTTCAAATGCTGCTGATCTTAAATGTTTAGAAGCTGAAGATTCTTCTAATTGATCAAGTATCTTTTTTTCCATAGCACGAGCTGCTTCTTCTGCAGGATGATATGTAATAGATGTAGGAGTAACACCTGCACCTTCTTTTAATTCTAAATCATCTGCTAATTCTTTTAATGCTCCTAACTCTAACTCTTCTTCTTTAGAACCTGGTGGAAATAAACTACCTTGGTTAGGATCATCTTGTGGTTGAGTTGGATTCTTAGGATCAAAGTGTACAGATTCTTCTACACCATCTGGTAATCTTGTTGCATCAACTCCTAATGGAAATTTTTGTCCTGCAAATAATACATCAATAATCTGACCATAAGCAGCAGTTACTTTTGTTTTTGTAACTTTTAAAAATACTTGACTTTTTTCTGTTTCTGTAAATTGTGTTTCTGAACCATAGATACCTCTATAGTTTCTGTAAGACTCCATCCATCTTGATTCTTGTGAGTAACGAGAGTCGTATGAGTAATTAAATTTATCTCTAATATAAGAAGATAATGTCATTTTTTGACTATCTTCTAATTCCATTTCTAGTTCTGTTTCTGTAGTGTTTTCTTCAGCCATATTTAATATCCAAATACCTGATCAGCAGGTTTCCAAGGTTTTTTCCAATCGGTGTTGGAAAAGTCATACAACCCTCTAGGAGTTGGTCTGGACATGATACCATAACGTAGTGCATCATATCCATGGTCGTAGTCTATTTTAGTATTCACATCTTCAGGATTATTTTTATCTAAAGGTATTTGTGGTAATTCTGATATAAGTTTAACACAATTTGAAAAAAATTCAACCCCTGCTTCTCCTGTTTCTTCATCTACTCTTAATAATCTATGTAGCTCATTTTTACCTGCTACTCTACTTCCTTTACTTCTATCGGACTGTCTCCATCGACATCCTCTTAATATCATTGTTTCTGCAATCGAAGGACCTGTCTGTCCTCTATTGTGCCAACAAGATGAGTCAAGAACACCGTACCAAATCTTATCATCGTTCTCTCTTTCAATGCTTAGTATCAAGTCTGCTAACTCCTCTGCTGTTTTTTTCTGTGCATAAAGTTCTCTATATACAATTAATTTATTATCTGGTCTTACTGCTACCCATAAACATACTGACCAACTTGAATACCCATAGTCACATGTTCTAAATCTTTTCCATGAAGCAGGTACATTATAAGGTTCTACTACATGTATATCTCTATTAAACTCTGTAAACGCTGCACCTTCCGCTATATCCCAAGAACCTTCTAATAATTGTTGTCTTTGTACTTCAGGTAAAGATAACAAGTTTGCTTCATACTCTCCTGCCTCAGCGAGGTAAGGATTGTCTGTAAGTTTAGCAGGTATAAACCTTCTTTTAAATAGTGGCTTTCCTGCTTTATCATGGCCACTAGGATAAGTTAGCACTTCTCCGTTTTCTATATCTGTTGCCCAAAACGATGAGTTGTAAGGGGCAGGATCAATAAACATTTTCTTAACCCATAAATGTCCTGGTCCACCTGGGTTTGTAGTTCCTCTCATATACGTTGGCAAATCAGCATTCACAGTACGTAAACGAGAACGTAAATAGTTCCAAGCATATGGTGTACCATACTGAGTAAGCTCATCTACACCTATCCAAGTAAAAGCTTGTCCTTGGTATCTTAGAACGTCTTTATCTTGCTCAAGATATGTCATCCATATTCTAGCACCAGAGGGGAATGTCCATAAAGACTTTCTTTCACTCCACTTAGCACCAGGAAATACTCTTGGATATAATTCCTGACTTTTCTGTACTAGCTCTCTTAACTCATCATTTGTTCTTCTAAGTAGAAGAGCACTATGGTTAGGATGGTTGCAATATCGCAACACATCTGCTAGTAAAGCGTAGGATTTACCTCCACCTGCCGCACCACCATATAAAACTTCTTTTTCATTCGATGCTAAGAAGTCTGTCTGTGGGCCACTGTTAGGTTGAAATACAATATCTCTTTCTTCTTCGATAACTTGTAAATCATCATCAGTCTCGACTATATTAGCTCTAACTGGTGGCTTCCTTTTGGCTCGAATAATTTTCTGCTTCTTTGATGAGGTCTTCTTGCGTCTCTGTCCTTGCCTTGGCTTTAACTCGCTCCCATCTAATAGTTGCTGCTTTTTTATTTCGTTCACTTTCATCCTTCTTTAGCATTTTAAATAGAGCAACATGTGATATAGATCTACCACTTTTTGCTGATAACCATTTAGCTACTTCACGTAGACTAGATGTTTTAGCATGTTGTTTCGCTATATCTAATAGTTCTTGTTGTTCTGGTATGCTTCTTAATAAGTCTTTTGAGTTTTCTACAAGTTCCCAACCAAAAGGAACAGTAGAACCTAGTTTTCTTTTATATTCAATTTCCATCTATTTCTTCTTCTTCATTTTTAGAAGGCAGTATAAACAAACCAGATGGAGTGTTTACTTCTATCTTCTCTTGCTTTACTACGCCTGCTCTATCCAATACATCTTTTGCTGCAGTAAGTTTATCTCTATTACCTAACTCAGTAGGATCATCAATGATACCTGTTATTGCAACGGCTGCTTTAGGTGCATGCATAGATAAATATTCTTTTGAAGCTTGTAATATTTCTTCGTTAAGATTAGCTGTAACATCTCTCCAGGTAGTGTTAGGACTATAGCCTGCTATGTCCATTGCTAATCTGTGATTACCCATTGCTTCACCAAATAAAGCATCTATAAATTTTTTCTGTTTTTCTGTTAGTTCTTTTGACATTTAGAATCCTGTTGAATACTCTTCTACGAAAGCAGTAACTGTTATATCGTCAGCAGTACCTGCTGTTGCTGATAAAAGATCTCCTGTATCAAAGTAAATAGGAGAATCAGATATAACTAAAAAATCATTTGCAGCTATACTTTTAGCTCCTGTAAGTGCAAAGTGAGTAGTAGCTGATGCATCATAAAACTCTAACTTAACTGTAGCAGCAGAAGATGCATCTACATTTGCTATCATTATTGACGTAATAACAGCACGAGATAAACTAGGAGTTGTATAAATAGTTGTCCTATTCGTAGTAGATAATGCTACTGACTGTGATTTAAATGTAGGTATAGCCATTTATTTTTTAATACCAAATAAACATTTCTTACCAGTAGGAGAATCTACTTTAAGAGGTTTACCACCTTTACGATACCCAACATGCATTAACTTACTTGTTTCGGTAGCATATGCTTTAGCTTTTCTTTTACCTTCATCTGTATAAGAAAAATTTTTATCTCCAACCATTGGCATGGTGTTTCTCCTTTACTCAGTTTTTTCTTTAGTTTTAATAGTAATATCTAAGTCTTTACCTTTTGGTGCAGACGCTGTTAAAGATATTTGTGACGCAGCACAACCTATTAAACTTAAACTTAATACAAATACAATTATTAAATTTTTCATTTCTTTCTCCTTACAATTTTCTTTCCTGCTTTTTTATTACGAGGAAAGGATCTATTCTTACTTCTTGATACTACCCTAAGATTACTTTTCTTGTTGTTCTTAGGATTACCATCTTTGTGATCTATATCTTTCTTATCACCTTTAGTTACCTTACCTTTACGTAAAGCAGCTCTTCTTACCTTGTTTCTAGATGCTCTTCTTTTTTTTTGCTCATCTCTACTATGGTAATTTTTGTATTCCCTTTTATAGTTTCTAGCCATACTAGTCCTTATATAAATTATTAAAAGTTATATGTGGATCAGTATAACTTTCATGTTCTTCACTACTATGAGTCCATTGACTAGGAGCAAAATCAGGAGCTCCTTCTCCAGTAACCCATAATGCAGGATTAGTAACTCTTACTCTATTGTTAGGTAACGCTACTATATTCCCTTTCCATTGACCTTCAGTCAAGTATAGTACATGACTTTGTTTATGTTGGTCCGGACTATCAGCTATCTCATCTTCTGTATAATCTACAGTAAAGATATACTTAGCTAAATAAAATTCACCATCTATCTTGGCGTACCAGGGAGATGATGATGTTCTATCCATTACGACAACTGAGTGTTGTCTTGACATACAATCCCAAGGTTGACATAAATGATTTTCCATTCTGTCAGGCCATTCATCTAGTGGTATGTCAGCAACTAGACCTTGTATTGGCATTCGAGCCCACATAGCACCGCCATGTACATTAGGCTCATCATCTTCAGCTTCACAACCAGTAAATACAATCTGAAAAGATAGTGATCTATCTGGTATACAATTTACTGCTATTACTAATCCATGTAGAAATTCACCATGATAATCCTGGTGATTAGCTGTAAACTCTTTTCTTACCCATACTTTAAAGTAGGGTACATTAGATATAAGATGTGGCATAGTCTATCTCTTAGACCTTGCCCCACCCCTTTTCATTCCTTTTGCTCTTCTAGCTACTCCGCCTTTGCTATATCCCTTAGCTTTTTTAGTAGCGACTCCACCTTTTTTGTAGCCTTTAGCTTTCTTCATGGCTGATCCGCCTTTTTTATAACCTTTGGCTTTTTTCATAGCTGTTCCACCTTTCTTCATGTAGCCCATTTTGTTTCTAACAGTTTTAGGTAATTTACTAAGACCTTTACCTTTATTTCCTGCAGGTACTCTCTTCATTTCTTTTTTCTCCTTCTAGTAGTTTTTTTCTTTCTTACTATAGTTTTAACGTTAGTAGGTTTACCGCCTACTCCCTGTGCTTTAGATCTTTTTCTTTTTACAGCACTTTTAATTTGCCCCTTTGACATGCTTCTAGCTTTAGATCTAGGTACACACTTAGGATATTTACGTTTACTTTTAGTAGCAGATTTTCTACCACAAGCTTGAAACTTACCTTTCTTCTTGGGTGCACCTATGTCAACCCAATCTCCTTTAGGTCCTTTACCAAACCAGGCTGTTAGTCCTCCCTTTGGTTTAGCCATTACCTATAACCACCACCACGTTTTTTATATGTACGAACTAACCATCCATTAGCATATGCTGACGGATATACTTTAAATTTTCTTTTCGCTTCTGCTTTCACTCTTGCGTATAATGCAGGGTTAGTGGGTGTAGCACCTTTTTTCTTTTTAGTTTTCTTTTTCTTTTTAGCTGCCACTAGTTATACCTGCGTAGTAAATGTTCTACACCTCTGTAAGAACCTCGTCTATAACTGACTTTCATTTTTGTTCTATCAAGGATATAGTCAGTACCTCTGTATTTCTTTTGAAGACCTTTTCTTATGTCAACTAGAGGGTACTTAATAGTTTTTAAATTTGTTTTGTGTATTCTTTCCATTAGCATTTCCACCTTCTTCTAGCTTGTCTAATACGAGAGTTCGGATTGTTTCTTGTTTTTGCTGAACTTCTCTTCAGTTGTCCTAATGATCTTGCACAATAAGACTTCCTTCTTTTCGCAGCCTTACTACCTTTCTTAACTTTGCCAGTAACGGCTGTCTTTAGTTTAGAACCAGGGTTAGCTTTACGATACGCAGCTACCCCCTTCTTTGTCATACCTGCTCCAGACTTAGTAGGTCTATAGTTTGCACCTTTTCCTTTAGTTGTTCTAGGTATATTTTTAGCTTTCTTTCTTGCCATATCTTAGTTGCCTTTTAGTATACCACCAAATAAATAATACGTTAAATGGTAATACATAAAAAAACAAATCCCCTTTATTTTCTATTAACGCTACTAACCCAATGTATAAACTTGCTACACCAAGTATGCACGCAATAATCTTAAACGCTTCATACATCCTTTATCCTGTGTGAGGGTGCAGAGTATATCCACACCCTCGTACCCAGAAGTCTCATTTATCTGATTCAGTCATCTTCCTAGTGGAATCACTGGATCTCAAACAAATTACTATTGACACGAACCTCGCAAGAATAAGGCCAATGAGTAGAGGGACTATGGTTTTTCTTTATCTTTGATAAAATCATACTTCTGGGCAAACCATTCAGGTACTTCACTAGTACTCCAATAACTACCGATTTCTTTATCTAATGCTTCTTCAACTTCCTGGAGGGTAGGCACTCTACCCAACTTAGCAATAAAATCTTTGTCCTCACGCATTGCAGCCCTAATATAAAAAACTCTGGAATGAGGTAGATGAATGCCTGTTCCCCTTCCACCTTTTATTAAGTGCCTGTAAAACTTCTCTAGTAAGTTAACATACATATCTTTTTTTTGCGTTTTGTCAAGTTTATTCCTATATCTTTTACCAATCAAGTTTACTGGATATTTTTCAGTCATTTCAAACCCCTTAAAATTTTGTTGTTGACAAATCTGAGAAACCGAGTATAACTGTATCCAACTAAGTTGGTGGGGTTATAATACCCTACCCTCTGTTTATATTCATCTAGTGATTCACTAGGTAAGATGGACAGCACTTCATTATCCCTTTCAAACTCATATAACCTATCAGCCACTCTATAGAGATCTATTGATGCTGCACTTGATTTAATTAAGTTAGCTTTCATAGATATAATCTCTACATTACCCTCAACATAACCTTTTTCAGGTATTATTCTATCCAGGGATGGTGAGCTTAGATTCCAACCTTTTCTTTTATCAGTTTTATAAGCTAATTTAATCTCTGGAAAGTAGGGACAGTATTCTTTGGCTATAGTTCTCACATAGTCTATATGCAGATTAAACCTAAGTCTCTTAGTTCGTGCTCTATTCTTAGCACCTCTCAACATTGTATCTAATTTGTATTCAATAGGATCAGCATTCATTCTTTTCTTATGCCAATTCTTTAAATACTCAGCCTTCCCATTCGTCATGAATACATATTGTAAGTTGATTTGTATGTAGTGTCAACTTAGTTAACAACATATTCCCTAAAATTATTACAAATACGTAGGTATGAACTGCTTAACATCCGAAATACCAAATTTTATGTAAGATAGGTATATACGTACGTAGTGGGGGGCGGTGGCTCATACGCCTGCCTGTGTGTGTAACTCATTGTTATTATGTGTATACAGCGTTATGCACTTGTTACACACTTGTTACCTGCCAGGATACACAACTTACACACCTTTTATAAACTTTTTGCCAGGTGTTGCATAAATAACACAAGCTGACTGAGGCCGTGTGGGTGTTGTAAATATGTATCTATTTTTTGTTGTAATTTTACAACTAATATTACTTTAGAACCATTCTAAAAAGCATATCCCTTTACTGTTGTTTAAATACTACACCCCCCATTTTAAAAATGATATTTATAATGTATATATATACTCAATAGCTAAAAAGTGTTTCAATTATGCAACATAGCCTTTAAAACGATTTTAAAGCCCATAGAAGCAATGTTAACCACCTCAAGTATATTAGTATTAAAAATGTTTAAATTTAATTATTGGCAGAAAACCCTTACTATTTATAT
>CEWA01017315.1_pt1 | contig 23158 bp, 8 predicted proteins | sample 530361 | NCBI WGS metagenome assembly CEWA01 (sample SAMEA2620000, study PRJEB7988) | marine metagenome | biome: marine biome (ENVO:00000447); feature: surface water layer (ENVO:00002042); material: "saline water (ENVO:00002010), including plankton (ENVO:xxxxxxxx)" | depth 5 m
AGGGATTTGATCTCACTAATTTCACTCTTTACATAATCCAGTTCTTGTTCCATATTGCGAAACTTACTTCTGGATTTTTTGTGCTTCTCAAATGCTGATCTGTCAGTATTTATGATAGCACCTGTATCAACATCACGATACAGGTAATCTTCATTTTTCACTTTAATTTGTTTCATATTAATAAGATGCAACCACTCTCAAATCTTGAACTTTTGGAACAAATGCGGGATTGCTTGATTTCATAACAATCTTAATAGCAAAAGATGAAAACTCTGGTAGGTCTTCTACACTATAAGAAAGTTCTTGATATGAAGATTGCTTCTCTGTAATAGCACTAATAGAATTTTCTGAAGTAGCGATTACATCATGATCTGGATTTCCAGTTTCGTTGAAATAATTCCATTCAATATCTTCAAAGTTTTCTTGAGAAGATGACTTCTTAATTCTATAGAGAATTTTGATGTTTTCAATATCACTAGTATTGACGGTTGTCTTTACATTGATAGATGTTCCAGGGTTGTTGATAGAAACTTCTTTGGTAACATATTTTGCAATACTTGAACTATTCTTTGATTGCAGATCTGAGATAAAATCAATACCAGTTTCATAAGATACCTCAGAAACTTCAATAAATTCATATTCGTCAGTTGGTTGATCTGCATAAGATAAAATATCTCCTACCCTAAAGATATCAGAATCTTGAGAATCAACCGAAGCATTTCTGGTAAACTCTGCTCCCTCCACAATAGCACTATTGTAATCATTGGAGATAGGTTGCTTGTCATTCACAACTGTCAAAATACCTTTCTTCTGATTCCATAGAACAATTTTTCCATTGATCTTATTATCATACGTTTGTGCTAAGACAGATGGATTTCTTGCTGTTACATATGATGGTGGAGATATAGAATTTGGAATTTCAAATATTACCTGGGATGCTCCAGATGTAGATACAGATGGAGTTCCGTTAAAAGTATCAGATTCAAATGTTAGCAACTCATTTGGAGTAAAAGCATTGGTTGTTTTTAACTTGACCCATACTGTAGTTCCCGAAACTTTTGTAATCTGTCCAGATGCTTTTGTTGTTTGACCAGTGATAGATTGTCCTGTTGAAATTGCTTCACCATTTTCTGTATCAACCCCTTCTACAAGGAATGTATAAACTGGATAGAATTTCAATACTTGATTTCTACGACCAAAGCGATCTTCGCGACCATCAGCAGATTCAACCTTATTTGAAATTGTTTTTACAGATGCTTTTGAAAGATCAATGATTGGCGACAAATATGAAACAGTACTAGACATATCAAGTTTATATGTCAAAGACCTATCAATGTTATTAATAATTTCATTTACTCTGGACGCTAATATTTTTTGGTTGATAAAGAAGAAATCTTCATTCAAGAAAGTTTTTTCATATTCAGATTGTGAATACGAAGAATAAGTATTTACATCATCATCTACTGGAGATACATTAGTTGTCTTGACAAACGAATTAATTTGTGTTTGACTAAAAGATAAGTTTGGAATTAAAGCATATAACTTTTCAAACTTTCTATTGTAAGATGCCATTACAGTAGATCCACCACCAAATGCATTTGCAGATGCTCTGGATGAAGATGTAATATTATAATAATCAATACCAGTATTTGTTACTTCAAACAATCTAGAATTTAATTGAGACGCGGTTACTCCACCAACGTCTTCACATCCTCGGAAGAAAACATATGATTTTTCATTGGAGTCAAATCCATTATCCTTATGTAAAACTTTTACAACAAAATTATTGTTTTTGAATAGTTTTGATGTTGCAGTAGTATTAGAACTTGCATTAGTTTCAATGGGGTTTAAATCTAATTTTTCGTATCCCAGATTAGAATTAGTTAAATGTAAAGACGCTGTTCTGGAAATATCAAATTCTGCACGATGCAATTTAAATTTAACATCTTCAAATAGATCTTCTGTCCAGGAACTGGTGTTTTGTGATCTAAACAATGATCCTAGAAGTGGTTGTGTGGTTACAGTAGTGCTAGTAGCAATTTCTGTCTCACCTAAAGCAGATGCCCAAATTTCATAATCACTTGAGTCAGTTTCAATTGCAACTGCATATTCAGTATCATTTTGCAAATATACTGGATAATCAAACTTAAATTTGGTTGGAGTAATGGATTTAGTTCCTGTTTCTCCATCAACAGCAATTCCCATACGAACTGCTGGAGTATCAATAGTAATAAATGATTCAATTTCTGCACCAGCATTTCCAGTGCCTGTACCACGAAGAACAACTGCTGGTGGTTCAGTGTATTCTGATCCAGAAAGAACAATCTCTGTATGGTAAACTTTACCACCAGAAACTCTTACAGTTGCAGTGGAATTTCCTCCACCAGGAAGTTGAGGACTTTCAATTGTAAGAATTGCAGAATCATAACCAGATCCTGTATTCTTAACTTTTAAATCAGTAACTCTACCAGAATCTTTTACAATTTTAAGAGTAGTGTTTGTATTGGAAGTATTGTTTGCTACTACCAATGATGGAACATTCAATCCCTCATCTTGTTGGAATGAAGTTCCGTTATGATTGCTGAGAACAAGAGTATAAACTTGATCACTGGTTAGAGTAAACTTACCAGCAGTTGATGCAGTCAATTCTATTCCATTTTTATCAAACACTCTGTCTATTGGACCAGATGCGTTTGAAGATACCCCTGTTATTTCTTCTTCTCTTGTAACAGTTAAAGTGTCGCTAGCAATTACACGTAGATAAGTACTAGGATTAATTACTTTTTGAGTTCCAGGAATTATATTTTTCCCTGGTTTGCCATTATCAACATCGGTTAGATATACTCTAATCGGAATAGTACTGCTCTTCTTGGCAAAGTAAAGATCCAAACTAGTAGCAAATAAACCACCATCAAATCCCTCGACATTAAATGTTTGTGCCAAAGGATTTGGTTTTACTGGATTGTCTGTATTGCTATCCGTAGTTTGTGTTCCTTCGTTTGCTTTGAAGTATGCTGGTGAAGTTGAGATAATAGATGCTGGATTCTCTGGAAGTAATCCAGATGCATAGTACTTGACTTCTGCATAAGAATCTACATCTTCTTTTGGTGCATCAGTTGAACTAGATGTGAATCTAATTGTCTTCGTTCCTGTAGTAAATCTTACTTCATTTGCATCAGAATCATATGATACTGTATCAACACTTCCAGTCCAAACAGCATTTTCTCTTGGTGGTTTTCCTGCAGGAATTAGAATAATTCCGCTAGCATTTCCATTTTCATCAGTAGTGATATTTCCGTTGAATGCCGACAAGGAATTTCCAGCAATACCAGTATATTTAAAATCTGGATTTACCCAACGAGAAATGTCTTGCCCTTCCATAAAGACAAACACTCTGGTGTTTGGTTTTAATCTATTGATAGTAAATTGTACTGGAACACTTCTTGCAAAGAAAGATAGTGATGTTGAAACTACATTGGAACCAACACCCCTCGTATTCAATCCTTTACCAATCTCATTATTTTCAGGACTGATATTTGAAGAGGATCCCACAGATGCAGTAGTTACACTAGAATCTGCAATGCTGCTATTGATATCAGAAAAAGATCCGATATTAAAGAATGCTCTATCAACACCCAACCAGTTTACTTTATATGAGTTATGTAAACTTGTAAAAGCATCATTAATATTGTCTTTTGCTAAGAAGATGGAATACAGATTTGTATTATTATCAGTTACTAAAGGAGCAACAGTATCATCATACCAGGAATCTACATTTGGAGACAAGAAAGAATCTCCAACGTACTGGAGAACAACAAATGGATTTGGGTTAATTGTCTTGGTTGCAAATGAATTGCCAAGAAGTTCTAATTCTGTATATGGTAAAGTGACAAAATCACCAGATCTTTGATATCCGTCAATAGATCTCTGATCATTTCTGGTATTTACTTCAACCAAATCAAAAGAATCTTCCCTTGATTGTGGTCTCATTACTGACTGTTGTGTATCAATAGAACACTTATAGTCGAGAGATCGCAATGAACCTATTCTATGAGTTTCAAAATTATCAACAATAAATCCACTCTTGAATCTATTCATTCCAACAGCATCAGTGACTTGCATATTTAATGCTTGTTGTTCTAAGATACTCAAAGTAGTGTAGTATTCTAATCTGTCAATACGCTTCTCAAGTTTTCCAATATCTTTCATTGTATATCGACGATTGTCGATAGGTGTTATCCTTACATCTTTACTGCTTTGTGTAAAAGCAGGAATATACATGTAGTATAAAGGAATAGCATCATTAATTGGATCTGGTCGAGATGGATTTAAAGAAGAGTTTCCTTCCTTAACAATAAATTGTCCTTTCTTATTAAGGAATACGCCATCAATACGATCTAGATATTGTGATTGTGTGAACGAGAAAGTAAATTCTAGATTTTTATCTGGAGCTGGTGTGCTTGAAACAATACCACCAGTACCAGTAAATGATCTTGTATTAGAAGATCCTAGTAGAGAATTATTTTGGAAACCAGAAATAATAGAATCATTATCTACTTTTGGTCTAAAATCAAGAACATCTTTTAGTGATACTTTTCCTAGTGCTGGAGAATTATAAGATGGAATATCTTCTGGTCCTACTCCTGCCTCATGTAGATATGAATCCACTGTGCAGAAATCTCCTTGGGTGTGCTCAAAATAATTAAACGCAACTACCAATTGTCCTGTTGGAGATTCAAACCCAGGTTTCAATACAATTCTTGAGATATCATAAATTGTATCTCTCTGTCCATCATCAAATGTAAATCTGTTAGATATATCAGTACCACTTACTAAGTTACCATTTCTATCCACAGTTGGTGGTTCTGATGGTGATCCTTCATAAACATAATGAAGCTTGTATACATCAGCATAGCTGTATACAGACAGATCTTCTGAATCATAATCTCTTCCTCGCAGAGGAATTACTCTATCACCTGCAGAATCAACAACAATTCTTCTATTAACTACTGAAGTTTTTAATCTTGGTTTTGCTTTTTTAACCTCTAAAGTTGCTGTTAATTTTAGCGTTGGATAAATTCCACCAGTAGGAATAGATCCAAAATAATCTGCAGGAAGATTCAATTTAACACTACCTGAAGTTAAACCACTGGCAGAATCTGTAGACGCTTTAATTGTTACTTGAGAGCTAGTAATGTAAATGATATCACCACCAGTAATGTCTGGAGCATCTCCTGGATCTAAAACAGTAACTAAGAAATTACTCTCGTCAAAAGAAACAAATCTTTGGGTGCCAAATGGAAGTTGAGCAGCAAATGTAATTACACCTTGACCACCAGCACCAGTGCTAACAAAATCTCGTCTTTGATAATAAACAATCTTAGAATCTTCGCTATCTGCAACGATAGAACTTACTTGAGATGTGCCAGTTTTATAAAGTAACGTGCCGCTATTGAAGTTATCAATAGATGGTCTAACTCTTACTACACTAGCATTACTTACATCTGCTGGTAAAGATCTGTCAAAGTAAATTCTCGATTTTAATACACCAGCTGGTCTAGTTGCTTGCTGTACAATACATCTAATGATAACATCTGAAGTTGTACTGAATTGAACCAAATCTCCCTGCTGTAGGAATTTAGAAGCATCTCCACCAAATCCATTACATTCGATATATTTTCTTCCAGCATCTCCACTGAATGTAAAATCTGTTACTGAAACGATTTCTGAATATTTCTCTTTATTTACCTCAATATCTGAAGTAAATGTATTTGAATTTCCAGAACCATAATTACAGAAGAATGACTTTGCATTTTGTGGTGTGTACGTGGTTACAGAATTTCGTACAAGAATTGGAGTAATTACAGAAGCATTGGGTGTTCCTCCACCTTGACCTTGAATAACTTCTACTAAAGGTGGTTTTGAATACTCAGTGTCTACAAGTTCTCTATTTGAAACAGTCGCAGAAACAATAGATCCACCACCAGAAATGTTTAGTGTAATTTTTGAAGAATCGAATTCTACACCATCAATCCTTAACTTTGAAGATTGTACGTAATTGCTACCTCTATTATTGACAACAAAGTGAGAGATAGTATTATCTTTTGCAATTCTTAAAGTATTGTTATTTTCATCTCTAATTGCTTCACCTGACTTAAAATTGCCAAATAAAGTTTTGACCATCAATGTTTTGGTTGTTGTAAACGTTCCAGTTGAAGAACCTTCTACAACACCATATGCACCACTTTCCAACCCATAAACATATTGTCCAGGGGTAAAACTATCAACCACAGTAATTCTTTCGTCCAAAAGAATTTTAGTAAAGAACTGTGGATCAAAATACGACAAACCAAAAGTGGTATTATAAACTGGACTGCCGTTTTCTTGCCTTCCTTTAGATAAGACAACATCTGTGTCTGCATTGAAACCCGATCCTCTTTCAATGAAAGTAAAATTACTCGGTTTAATAGTTCCAATAACAGGAGTAATAGTTTCGTTGTAATCTACAATTGTTCCAAAAGGAGTTGAAGCTGGATTTTTTGCATCATTCTCAGAGAGATAAACTTCTCTATAACCAGATGGGGAACTTGAATCATACTCAAGGAAATACTGATCAAGCAAATTCTTTGCACCAGTAATAGTTAATTCGAGATATGTAACTCCAGTTGATGGGTTTACTTCGACTCGATTTACTTTAGAAAATGCAATTGAAGACACAGAATTTGCAATAGATGGTTCTCCAGCATCTGTTCTTGTTTGTACAAACCAAATAGTTCCAATTTCAGATTCAAAATTAGAATCAGTTAACGTAGAGAACGTATTTGCATATGATGTATCTACATTAATGTAGATAGTTTTCACACCAGAATTTTCGTCAAGAATCAATCCTCTGCGAGACAGAGTTTGTTTGAAGTCAGTAGAACCTTCTGTATTATTAAGACCAATAGATCCATCGTTAAATGTTGAACAAATAAAGATGTTTGGATATGCCGTTAACTCAGAACCTTCTGAATTTAAAGGAATTGAACCAAACGTATTTGTAATTTTATAAGTTGGTAAACCTTGTGTTTTTAACCGAATATCTTCGCGGTTAAGAGTTTGTCTTGCTTTGTTTACATCAAGGTATTTTGTTTCTTTATTTACAATTTCATATCCCTTAATATATGCTTTTCCAGGACCAACACTAGCAACCAATTTTTGCTTAGCATCAGATTCGGAAATACCATTAATTAAACCAAACTCATCTTCAGAATATACACCAAGGTTGCCATTCTCTTGATAGTATTCTCTAACATCTAAAGAGAAGTTATCGACTACGTAATCACCCGACTCATCAAATGTTCTTCTTGCTAGAGTTTGCTCTAATAAACTGTAGTCAGTTTGTATTACTTGCTTCTGTACAGAACCACTTCTGATGGACAGTAGTTGAATGAAGTTTTTATCTGTTGTCTGATCCAAGTCATACTTGACAAGATCCAACGAAATTCTTAATCTATGTGCTCCTGGAGCAGTATAGTTGCTAGATCCAATAGCATTGTCATACAAAGATTCATCTTCTTCTGGGGTGACAACACTTTCACTAATTTTAAATCCGACTTTTGCTGATGGTCTGTCATAATATTTGTTAACAATCAGAAGTTGCTCTGAATTTCTAACAAAATATCCATTAACAAAGTAAATACCTTCTTCTACCTGAACTGCAGAAGCATATCCCATAGCAGGACTTTCTAAAGAAGTTACTTCTAGAGTATCTGGATTTGTAACTTGAATACTTGTAGGGAGAACACTCCCATCAGTTCCCACAACTAAAAGTGGAGTATTGATACCATCTACTACTTCTAGTGTTTCTCCTTGCCTAAAAGTATCTTCATTACCAGAATCACCACTGTTTGTGTAGTTAACAAAAACTACGTCAGATTCTGTTTCAGAAGCAATAGAAGCATCGACAATAGTGCCAATGACTCCTGAAGTCAAACCTCTGATTTTTTGCCCTTTAAGTTCCCTAATATCATACTTCTTGTAAACCACCTGACCATCTTGGTTTACAGGAATCTCTGAAACAGAAGATAATTTTACAAAATGTAATTTTGTATTAAGACCAACTTCTCCTGGAATTACAAGTTCACCTTGTTTAAAAGCATACTTGCCAAATTGCTCAATTTGATTTTGAAGAATCGACTGAAGCTGCGTTAACTCTCTCGCCTGGATAGAGTATCCAGGTCGAAAGAGCATCTTATAAAAATTTTTATCCTGGTCGAAATTGTCGTAGTATGGATCTACGTTAAGGTTCGTCTTTTGGGGCATCTCAAACCGTCGTTTCTAACTAGTGTTAATTAGAATTCAATTACTAGTTTGATGTCCTCGATTTGGTCAGGAGCTCTAGTAATCTGTCTTCTATTCTCTATGTATACGACCTCTCCAGAGTTTGGTTCAATTTCTGGTGACGCTAGTCCGCCAGTAAAGGAAATATCAGCAAGAGGAGTACTCTGTGTCGTGTCTACAGTCCCTGAAGCAGTAGAAATAGCACCGTCTACACTATTTGACGCATCAGATTCAAACGCTCTTACAACGCCGCTATCTGTATGTAGAGAAGGTGATTGGAAGTACTTCAGAATACCATTAGTGGAATCCCATGAGACAACAGTTCCTTTTGCAGTTCCGCCAGCAACTGTTTGTGTAATCATTTCATCCACAACATAATCTGCTGTAGCACCATTGATCTTTGCAACTTTTGTTCCACGAAGAGTGCCAGCAGAAGCAAATGTTGTAGAACCATACTCGTATGGGTCTTGGATAATACCAATACGACGGAAATCATTATCTACTGGGAAGTCACCCTGACCTTCATCATATGTAAGACGAATACTCGTCATAACTCTTTTTGCAAAGAATTCATCTTCAGCATGTGATCCATGACCACCACGTGGAGAAATAATAACTTCAATTGCTGCTTCACCCGTAAATGCAGGAGCAGCTGATGATAATGCAGAATCCAAAAATACTTTACCTGTTTCTAGAACTACATTGCCATATGTATACCCAGAACCAGCAGATTCAATTTCCGCAGTAACTAGACCACCACTACCATCTGTCGTAAATTTAACAACAGCATTTGATCCATCTCCATGAATTGCAGAATATAAAGTTGCGCTAGTTGGCAATCCGCTTCCCGCATCTTTTACAAGAACAACATCCACTGACCCATCAACTGCAGCTGCTTCTACGGTAGTTCTGGATGCCTCGCCTGCTGCAGCAATAGGCATAAAATCAGAAGATAGGAAATTCAAAACGTCACCTGTAGTCAAGGTAAACATATGTTTCCAAATGTAACCAGCTGTTCCTGATGGTTCTTTGTAAATTCCACCAGCAAACGTTCCTTGTCCACCTACTGGTTGTGAAGATGGTTCATAAGTTGCATTTTGTCCAGTTGGGAAACCAGGAGTTTCTCCATTGTATAGGCACTTAAACACTTCATATTGAGAGTTCATGACATAAAACTTAGAACCAGAAAGTGCTGTGGAACCAAGAGCGGTTTGCTTACCAATAGCACCGCCACCACCAGGAGTTGGTGAATAATTTGGGCGATACATATCAAATTTTGGATTCAACGTCAGGTTCCAGTTGTAACGAGGAACTACAAGACGTGCAAATGGGGACGTAATACGCTTGGCAGCAATCAATTCATCAAAGATGTCCTTTCTTTCGGATTGATTATCTAGAGGTGCTGGAGGTGCTTCTTCGGTTGCATATCTGTATACACCAGATTTAGCAGTTGCTCCAGACGTGCCTCCAGTAATAGTAGTACCAAATGCTGGTGCTGAGGTTGGAGTTGGTAGAATACTATTAAGTAGCAAACTATTACTATGGACTTCAGCAACGGTGCCACTCCATCCACCACCACTTACAGTTTCTCCAACTTGGAAAGAATTGTTTACCGTGAAAATTTCCAAGTAAGAATCCCACCTTGAAGATCTTCCAACAAAGAAGTACATTCTAGTTCTATCCGTGTCGGCGTCATTAGCACCTTCACCCAAAGATTCTAGAAATTGTTTCGCATTGAAAATTCTAAACTTTTCTGAAATAATAGCCGCCATAGCACTTGTCTCTATATTGTAAGACTGAATCCGAGTTATTTATATTTATTTATAGAGCGTTTCTGATGTAATCACCTATAGCATGACTGGTTATGGGAGAACCATTAACGCCACGTGTGCAATCAATGAAACGATCGCCTACTTTATCGGTATATGATATTTGTTCTTTTCCAATAAGAATAGTTCCAGCAGAAGCAAAGTTGGTTGTATCTGCATACACCACAGCTCCCGTAGGAAGATATCCAGTACCTCCTTCTGCAGGCAAATCATCTGTATCTAACTGTGTAATATAATTGTTAATAGAAGGATATGCCAAAATAAACTGTCTATCAGGATCATCAAGAGATCCATCAGAGTTAATATCAAAGTACGCAAGTTCTTCTAAAGTAACCTTAGACACTGGTACTCCACCAGTAGAAAGAATATCACCTGTGTTCATAAACTTGGCAGATTCATATTGATCAAATGTGTAGGTAATAGTTCCGATGGAAGTCGGAAGAACGTACCTGTCTTCAATACTAAAAGTTAAAGATGGTTGTGAATCAATAATTTGATCCAATTCAAGAGTAACTATTATATTAGTATTTTGCTGACTTGTTGGTGAAGCAATACTCTGCTGTGACCTAATTCTGTCATATACAATTTCCTGCGAAACAGTAAATGTAGAAGCAAAGTTTAGATTTTTATAGATCTCTAATCCAAATTCAGAGTCAACACTAACAGCAGAAGATAACACAAATGTACTTGTACTATCAAAATCCTGAGAGAATTGGAATGATGATGTCGCTTGTACTGGTGATTGTTGTTCAATTTGAGATCTTATTTTTAATGTAACAAAACTATCAAACTTTCTACCTCTTTGTTTGATTAAATCATATTGCCTTGCAGTTACTACTTTAGGTGATTTTGTATATCCTGAACCAGCATTAACAAGAACAATATCAATAATTTGACCACGAGATACAATTACTTCAGCTCTAGCACCTCCACCCTGTTGATCGACAGGAATAAAATGTAAAATTGGTGGAGTTTCATAACCATATGCAGTAGTTGGTTGAATAATTCCCTCATCATACAGCAACTGTAAATCTTTTCTATTCCATTCTAAAGAAGAAACACTTCCATTACTTATAGAGCAAGTAACACTTAGACCAACACCCTTGGTGTCACCGCTGTAATTTGTAGTTGTAATAGATCCAAAGAAAGAATTAGATACATCTGCTCCTGGAATATAATTTTTGGGAGATACAAATTGAGGTAATTCAGTCACAGTCCTGAATTCATCTTCGCCAGAAATCTTAATAATATCACCTGCATTTAAATTCGCTAGAAGTTTCTTTCTCTCATAGAACGATTCTTCCGCAAGTTTCGTTCCATATAACCACTTGGTTGAATTTCGTTGCATTTTATAATTCTGATCTTCATCTCTAGAAATAGAAATGATGTTTGTTGTGAAATCCAATTCATATTCATCATTATAATCACTTGTTCCTGAGAAGAAAATCGAAGAATTGTCTAGATTTGGGTTTATACCAGCAAAGGTAATTATTAATGATTGATTTGTTGTTGTATAACCCTTAACACTACCAATAAATCTCTTAGTACCATTTACTTTTTGATAAGCAACTTGATATCCATCATATGAATTTCCATACCAAGATTTCCAATCTGTAAAATCATTTGCTGATCCTGCATCACATGTAAGTGTTAATTTATTGTAGTAAGAATTTCTTTCAAAATCATACAATGTAATAGTTTGATCAATGTCTCTTCCATAAAGAAGAATAATCTCTACATTATTGTCAATAAAAATATTTCTAGTAAATCTAATACTTGGACCAGTTATCACATATGAAATGCCTTCTCTTTGCAAAATTCCATCAATGAAAACATATGCAAATCTTGGATCGTTTATTGAGTTAACTTTGTCTGTCTCGGATTCTATAATCAGGAAAGGTCCTGGTGATCCTTTCAAAATACCAGACGTATCAATTTCACATCTTGTATAGTTGCCTACACTATGTGCAAAAAACTTCTCTACTGCCAGTGGTTCTTGTACAGTTTTAGTGTTTTCCCCTTGCGCCCAAATTGGTGGAGATGCAAATACGACTTTATTTGGAACTGCAGTTCTATCAATATAATATGCAGAGTCGTGTTGTAATACACCATTTAACCCAATGAATAGATCTTCATTTAAATCAGTATCTAACGGTGTGCCATCTTCATAATAAAGTTCAAATATCTTGTTTTCATTATCAATATAATCAGCATAACTGACAGCAGACGTTCCTTCGCCAGTAATGAGTGTTTCCCTTATATTTTCATATAATGAATCAATAGCCGATGCAACTTCTTCACATTCCTTAAATACACCACTAACCAATTCGGGATCTGGAAGAATATTGATATTGGAGTATGATCTTAAAGTTGTCCAGTTTCCTCTAGAATTTTCATTTGCTTCCACAATAGCAACTCTATTGGGACCACCCTCCAAAAGATTCTCGACGATATCAATATAAGTTGTAATGCTGCTCTCTACTTCGGCGCATTCTGGATTGACATTATCAGATGTTACATTACTATCAGTAACTGCTCCTTGATTTCTCATAGCAAGAATCATCTGATCTCTTAAATGCTTGTGTGCAAATAAGGTTTGAGTTAATTCATTATTAATAAAAGTCAATTCGCTATTGACAAAATAACTTTCACCAAACTCTACAATCTTTCTATTACCTCCATATATTAAACATGATTTAACTGCATCAATAAGGAGTCCTAAATCTCTGGAGCATTTAGATGGATAATTGTTGGCATTAAGACCTGGATACTCAGCATCAATTGCATCAATCGTAGAAGAGATCATTACGTCTCTGTTTTTCTCAATTAATTCTGCAGCATCGACAAAGAATCCTGTATTAATACCACTCCAAATAAAAGTCATCTGATTATTGTCACCTTGCAGCAACGAATTATTATTAACTCTGATAGTTCTATTATTAATAATTTCTGTAACTTTCGTATCAGAGGGGAAAGACCTTCCCGAGGATATTCTCATACCGACTGTGATATTATCAGTATCACTGACAGTAATCTCATTGGTTCCTAGCGTCCAAGATGTTTGTCGGTCAATGAAATCCCAATTCCTCATTGCCAGTTTAGACAATCTAGCAACAAAAGCAAATGCGTCTATAGTTGCTTCAATTTCGCCAGAAATGTAATCAAGAACTCCATGTCTAAAATATGACTCCACAGCGAAAATAGTTTTTTGATTTCCGCCAAATCTTAAATCATGCTCTAGAGCATCAATAATTAAACCAATATCACGATAACACTTAGATTCTAATGTTCCCCAAGTTAATGTTGGGTGCTTCTCTTTGACATATCCTAAGGTTTCCGATTGAATAAATCTTCTGTTTCTGCCAAGTTGATTTGCCGCATCAATCCAAGTTCCACTTCTTTGGAAGATATTTCTAATTTTTCTGAGATATTTTTGGTTTAAGGAATTTGTCTTAAACTCAAATAATCTGCCATAAAATGTAACACCAGGAACTGTTTGACCATCCTTTACTGACGGACCTAGTGGAGGTTCAGCAAATGTAATCTTATCATCTTGTATGGTATATGAGATTCCAGGTTCTTGGATTATAGCATCTAATGTAATTGTTAGAGATTGATTATTGTATGGTTTGACAGAATTACCATTGGAATCTACCATGTTAAAAACAGTAGTACCTGTTAAGTTTCCTCTATCAGAAAAACTTCCATCAAATTCTGCATTTAAGAATACTTCTTTCGCTCTAATTTCTGAGTTATTTGTAGTGTTTACAGATACAGAACCAACACCCTTTTCGATATTGAGGTTCTTCATCAGAACTATGTTCTGTGTAATATTTTTTCTAGTGCTTTCTACAGTAACTTTATTTACTTCGGAATTCCATAGTTGAATGACACTAGTTCCTTTCGTAAATGCATTATCACTCATCCTTGCATGGGATGATGTCTCAATATCAATTTCTCCAAATAATTTAAACCCAGCAGGGTGAGTCGTTTCTTTTATTAGATCTCTCCAAACATTAATTGGAGTTTTTGATTTAATCAAATATGAATAATCTTGATAATAAAATGAGTCGTGAATTCTCTGATTGGAGTCGCTCAGTTTTCCATAATCAGATTGATAATAACCCATGTTATCATAGTAAGATCTGATAGAAGAAGAAAACTCTGTATAATTAATAGAATCTAAAACTGCAGTTTTACTTCTTGACAACCCAGTGATAGTAATACCTTCTCTAAAAATACCAGTAACTCTGTCAACAGATAGGATATTAGATCCCTCTCTCCATGAAGAAACTCTAGCTCTAGCAACTTCTTTAGATCCAATCTTCTGAATAATTGTTTCTCCTACAATAAATGCACCTTTCGCGAAGGACGATACTGTAAAAATATAATTAGACCTAAAAGATGATCTCAGTGTTTGATCGTTGTAGAATCCACCACCATTAGCAATAACCTTTGTATTTCTTGGTGTGCCAATGTCAATGCTATTAAGGAAACAATCTAATTCAGATTCTGCAATTGTAATATTAGGAATATCAGTATAACCAGAACCAAAATTATCAATAGTGACCCCAGTAATTCTACCAGAATCTACAACTGCACTAAGTTTTGCATTACCATCAACCACAATAATGGGATTTACATAATCACTGCCACCATCTGTTACTGTTACACTAAAAATTCTCCCATCTTTAATAGTAGCTACTGCTTGTGCAGGCACTGCTGGAACTGCACCTCGAACAATAGGAATTTTTTTATAATTTCCACCAATATTAGTAATTTTTACTGTATTGATTTTACCAACAGAAAAATTAGATTTGGTTGTATAAACAATAGTACCACTTCCATCATGTGGTGCTTTAGTTGTAGTTGAATATGCAATTGAATCGGGAGTTACATATAAAGGTGTTTTTTCTCCTTGTAGTGGGTCATCAATTAAATTAAAATACGAACCCTCGGAAGAAACAATACCATTCTTATCAAAGTAAAAATATCTTGAATATTGTATATCTTTCTTTTTGCTATAATTATTTGAATTAATTCTAGATCCAAAACCTACTTTCAAATCAACAATGTTTCCACGATCAATTTTTTCTGTAGTAATTAGATTTAAATTGATACTTGGAGAGACATTGAAGTTGACATCAGACATTGATGAATGCGATACATCAAAATCATACTTGTAGAATTTCTTAATGTCAATAATTGGATTACGAATAAATGTAGTATTGTCGTCTGAAAATTCAAAATATATTACTGGATCTGAAACTGACGAAAACTTGACCAATCTTTGATCCACACTCTGATCAAAAAATACAGTACTTAATGCCAATTCATTAATTGACGATAAAGATTCACTATAGTCATAAACGAATACTGCTTTCTGCGTAGAAGGATCATATGAAGCAATGACAGGATCTTTAGTCGTTGTTCCTAGTTGATAACCAACACTTAAATTGTAACCAGGATCATACAAAGAAATAGATGCACTATTAAAGTGATCCACTGCTGTTGTTCCTTTCTGTGCTCTCTGAACTGTAATTTTGTTATCTGTTCTAGAAACAACCTTGACAATTTCTTCGCCAATAATTAAATGATCATCGGTTGTAATTCCAATACCACTATCGACATTTAGAACAGCATTCTGTAATGAAAGTCCAACATGATCGACACTGATTTGTAAATCTGGTGTACTTAAATCAGTTTTTCCTAATGAAGTTTCTCCAACTGTTAATACATCAAATTTTTGATAACCAGATCCTTTGTCCGTAATAGTTACTTCAGATACATTTCCAGATGAATTAACTACTATGGTAGCTTTTGCATCTTGACCACTGCCACCAACTAAAGCGATATCGTTGTATGTATTCTGTGTATAATCTTCTCCACTGTTAAGAATGTCAATTCTTCCAATTCCAGTGTCAGTTAAGGTTCGTTCAACACCAGGAGTTTGTAGGAGTGTTTCTTGATAAATTCTTTTTCTTACATAATATGTTGTAGTTGTCACAGAATCATCTGGAAAAATGTCAACATTGATATTTTCTCCGATACCAACACCATGTGCATTAGCAGTTTTTAATAATGCGATGTTGTTATCAACTTTGAAAATAGGTAATCCACTACTCAAAGAAGTTGTAGAAAAAATCTTAGAACCAGTAGTATTAATTAAGTTAGAACTTGATAAAAATAAATTGTCGTTAGGTGTGAATGTACCTGTTAAGATTTTAATTTTAACAGAATTTTGTGAGTTAGTTTCTTCAAGAATTTCACCTGTCGCAACGGGTGGAGTTAGACCATCGCCAAGGGACAAAATTGCTCCTTTAGTGTATGATGAATTTTGATCTAGTATTAAAGATACAACATCTGTGTTTGATGACAAAGTATCCGTTGTGTTAAAATTGCCAGTAACACTTCTAAGTACAAATTTATTAGAAGTAAATACATCTCCAACAATAAATCCTGTTGCTCCTGTATTTGATTGAGTAATAGTATCACCATCAAACAAGTATGCATTTTGTTTTAATTGAACCAACAAAGATTTTGTCTGTTGTGATTCTAAAGAAACTACATTTTTTCCTATTACTGAATCTACTTCAGCTTCAGCATCAGATCCTCCTGTCAATTCACTATCAACAATTAATTTAGATCCTACAGAATAAACTGGTGTGCTGTCATAAACAGTTGCTGAAGAAACACTTCCTCCAATGACATCTTCAATTTTTGAAATTGCGGATGATCCATTAGAAGGAATATCAGATGTTCTCAATCTTCTAGCAAACTTAGGTAAATCATCTTGAGAGATTGCCGAATTGTAATTTGAATCTAATGGAAGTGAATAATAATTTTTTCCAACAATGTAAGGAAACTCAGGAACATTGGTTGCACTTACTGTCATAAAGTAAGCATATGTTCCGTTTGGAAATTCTGGTGTTACACAAAATCTACCATTATTTTCATCTAGAGATCCCAATTTATCGACATACGTATAATCATCAATAAACGACCCTAAAGGATATGTTGATACATTTGGACCCAAACTTCTAGAAATATTTTTAGAATAACTGGTTGTCATTCTAGTAACAGAACTTTGTGGGTCTACAGAGTCAGAAAAACCATAAGGACCATAAATGGGATTGCCATCATAAGCAAATCCCAGAATAGGAGAGTGTGAAGATCCATTGTCATTTGCCCTCAGCGTAACTGGTGGACCATAGTATGCATATCCATGTCCACGAGAATTAACATAGTTTTTGAAAAAATATCCATTATCAGAATCTAATAAAGATTGATTTTTGTTAAATCTATCTTTTCTCCATTTTTTAATTGATGCAGTTGCAGTTGCTCCTGCTCCAGCAGAAATGATATCTACAACTACATTTTCTGAAGTGTATGAACTTCCTCCATTAATTTTTTCAAATCCAGTAATTTCTCCAGCAGTAGAAACAATAGCAGTATAATCTGCAAATCTTCCTTTACCAGCACTATCTGTTATTCTTACTTCTGGAGCAGAAGAGTAATATTCACCAGCGTTTTCTACAACAATACTGGTAATCTCACCATTAGTTACAATCGCTCTTGCTTGACCGTTTCTACCAGATACAATTTCAACACTTGGAGTACTTGTATAATTTCCTGGAGTATCTAAAGTTATAGATTCCACCACTTGACCAGCAAGGTTTGCTCTTGCTAGATTAGGAACACTATCAATTAACACAAAAGGTGCTTTTTGATAACCGTTTCCTCTAGTGTCAACTGCAATTTCTTGAATCGGACCAGATAGAATAAATTCTTCGTCTTTGTATGAAAGATATGGAATTCCGTTTAAAGAAATACCAACATCTCTATATTTTGTTTCATAAATCTCCGTCGTTTGAATTGGAGATTTTCTAATAATCTTTAAAAGTTTTTGATCTTGAACATCACTGGGAATAGTTACATTAGAAGCAACAATATCATGAGATGGGAATCCAGAAGATGAAATATAATATCCTGTTTCATCCTCAAAAATTGCAGAAACATCTGAATTTAATTCTGCAATAGTAGCACTCAATCCAGCATTATTTGATGAAAACGGAATTGACGAAGATAGAGACCATCTTAAATTATTTTGATCATCTACAATTCTTACATCATTTGTGAGAAATCCTGACTCAGAAACTTCAACAGATTCCCCTGGGTTTGAATATGGCGACGTAGTGTTATTCTGCAATCCATATAAAACGCCATATACAAGAATATTAACACCAGCACCAGAAACGTTGGCACCAAATGTCACCTCACTACCAGATGGATAAGATCCCGTTCCACTGCGAGATTTGAGAATAAACTGATTTACATTCTTATCTTCAAATGTAAAAATCTCATTTCCAATTTTAAATTCTCCTTTCTTGTCCCATGCACATGTAGAGAATACATTAATTCTGTCACCAGATACTAAAGATGCGTCGATACTTTCCGTAAGAACAGTTTTTGATGCAATAGAGAACGTACCATTAACACTTTGCTCTGCTAAGATCAATTCATAAAGATCTTCACCATCATACCTTCCAGAAAATTTGACGTTATCTACAACAGCAGAAGCGTAGTCCCCATCTACGTTTTGAACGATTTCTTTTCCTATTAAATCGTTAGGATTGCCAGAAATAATTTTTGCTTTTAGTGCATATACATTTATCCAATTTGAATCCGAGTTCTTAAGTGTAAACTCTCTAGGATATTCAATCTCTGGATTTGGATCATCATTAATTAGGCATTTGAATAAAAACTTAATAGAATTGTCAGTGCCTTTAGATTGATAGAAAGTTGTAATATTCTTGATTAAAGTCCTCTTATCAACATCTCCTTGTAAATATGCTTCAGGAAAATCACTAAGGTACTGTTTCTCAAAACTTTTTACTAAAGAGTATAAAAATAGATTACTAATGTTATGTACTGAAACCCCAGCAACATGGTCTGCTGCAATAGTAGATACAAAATTGCTGTTATGATACAAATCACCGAGTGTAGTGTTTCCACTCACACCACGACTAACTTCTAAAAATTGGGTATCTGTTCTTTGCTTATAAAAACAAATCTCATCTTCAATCTTGATATATCCACCGTTTTGTGGAAAAGACGTTGCATCCGCTACAGTAATTGTAGTATCACTTTTTTGACTGAATGAAGACAACGTAGTAGATTGATTGAGAATATTTTTCTCGTAAAAATCAATATCTCGATATGTCTGGATATTATTAATAATATCCAACGGTTGTCCCTGAAGCTCTAATTGCTCATAGTATTTTTGTACGAACTTACTAAAAAGTTCATACTCTTCGTTGATGAAATCTGGAAGTTGCGATTCTACCAGAAATGAGATTTGATTAGCAGTTCTTTGCATTTAAAACTACTCTTTATATGCTACAAATTTACTTTTCGATACATCTACGTCAAGATATACCTCACGTTTTACTTCAATATCTTTCTCGGCAGGTTTCACTCTTAGTTCAATACGATTGTCTGAGAATGTTCCTTTTAAGATAGTAAAGTCATACAGTTTGATCTCACCTTTTTCATAATCAACATCACCAATAGAATCGTTCAGAAGAATTTTTTCTCCAGTTACAGAATCTATTCTATATAGAACGATTTTGCCATCCCTATCTTCAAGATAGGTATCAAAACCTGGATATTCAAAAACAGTCATGGCAGTTGAAGACACAACAGGACCATCACAATTTTTAGCAAATTTATTTTGATAACAAATTTCGTAGAATGAAGAACTGTTTATTTGAGCATAAAAATCTTTTCTAAGTGTAATATCAGTTACATTTGAATTAATTGAAGGATCAGAACCATCAATAACACCAACTAGTTTACTGTGTCTAAATTTACCGTTAAATTTTTCGACAGAAGATGTCTTCAAATACTCCTGTACACCACTAGTTGCTTTTGCTGCCATCTGCGCTGGTAGCAACTTGGTTTTTGTCCCATCATAATAAATGTCGCTATTTAATTCAATATAAAGAATTGATGCATCAACAAACTCTGGTTTTACAGAAGCAATTGTAAATTGCCTCAAATCTTTGGATAACTGAGTTTTTGTATAAGAAGATAAACTAGCAGCGTTTGATGGTTTTACCGAAATAAAAACTTTTCCATATGCAGGAGGTTCTTGATCTTCACCTCCAAAAACAATGATATCGCTAATAGAAGGATATAGATTTCTTACAATAGCAGAATAATCAGATGACGTTACCGCTCTATTTTGAGATCCATAAAATTTGGGAGCATTATACTTAATCTTATCAATGCTTTCAATGGTAGATCCGCCATTGGCAACAGATGTAGTATTGATATTGGTAATCGTCAATGGAACAGTTATAGGAACTTCATTCTCATCTACAATGATTCCATTGTAAATAAATTGTTTTGCACCATTTGTCACAGTACCATTAGTTACAATGTAACTAAGTTCGACAACTTCTCCATCCTCTAACTTTCTTCCTAGGATTCCATCACCAAAAAATATTTCATATACTTCATCTTCCATCTCATTGATAAAGTAGATTTCATCATCACGTCCAACGCTTAAAATATTATTGGCAAGTTCGTACTCTGTAAAAACAGTTGATGTAGCAGATTGATACACTCTAACTTTCAGTGTATTTGTATCAACTGAGGAATTCTCAATTCTAAATCTTTGGTTTGATGCAGCACCATTAACTGTAGTCCTAGTAGTAATTAACGAACCCTCGTGGATAGAAATACCACTAAAAGATGCTGTTCCGTTTACTACCTCTACTCTTTCATCGGATCTTACAATATAACGATACGTACCATTATCATAATTGGTAATAAATCCACTCCCTGCTTTTAAGATTACCGCATTTGGAGCATTTGATTCAAATACAACATTGAAATCAACTACCGCTGTTGGTGTAGTAATTGACTTGGGTGTGTACCCTAATTGCTTTGCTAACGCTACTACGTTGTCTCTGAGCGTTGCTGAATCTAAGAATAGTTCATTGACCACCATGTTCGTATTGAACGCGGTGTAATACGTGTTATATGCCAACACGTCAAGTAACTGACTTAAAGCGGATCCTTCAAAGTCGTAGTCGGTAAATTCCGACTGTACTCTCAAATAATCTTTAAGGGCAGTTTTAATTTCGTTAAAATCTAAATTATTTAACTGTGTGTATGGCATTATCTCGTCCTTGCAAGGAAGAATTCTACGTTTACTGGAGGAACGTCAGATCCTCGGACTTCATAAGACATTTCAACATCAAATCCATTATCGTCATAATTCGGAATGGTCTCGACGGATAATACCTGAATTCTAGGTTCAAATCTAGATAAAGTATCTGCAATACTGCCATTAACTTGAGCAGCAGTCGCGTAATCTAGAGGTTCAAATAAGTATCTCCTAATATCAGATCCAAAACGGGAGTTAAATAATCTTTCTCCTCTGTTAGTCAGAAGTATATTTACAATTGCTTGTTTAATGGCAGCAGCATCCTTACTGACAACAAGGTCATCAGTTACAGGATGCTTTTTAAACCCAATCATGATATCTCTAAAATTGAGATCTGAAGTTGCCATTAACTGCCTACGAAGTCAATAGTTATTTAGTCAGTCCGTCCAACGTTCAATGAAGTCATTCATTTGCTCTTTACGACGCTTGATCTCTGCCGCTTTCTTTAAATGACGCTCACTATCAACTTCTGTAATAAGAGTCATACCACTCTCTACAAACAAATCACCTTTATCGACTGAACCATCAAGGTGCTTAGGGTGTGACATCATTATCTCCTCCTTTGTACTTATTATCTAGGTTTTTAATTTCATACATGTAATGATCTGATGTTTCTAATTTGCGTTTGTTTTCTACAGAGTAAACTGTAAGATCAATTTCATATCCAGGATTCTTTTCAATTCTATTGAATACCCATGCATTATCGTACCAAATGATACGATTGTTTGGATAGGCATAATAGTTACCTGTCTCCACCTTAAACAAGTGAGCACACTTATGTTCAGGTGTTTCTGAAAAGTTCAAATCAGGTACACCTTTATTCTCCCATGACCAGTCAAGAGTAAACATGTATTCACCCAAAACTTTTTTGTTGTCTGGTCGAATCAACTCTGCTTGTAGACCAGCAAGACGATGGCGTCTCTGTACGTCTATGTAAGGCGAAAAGCAGTCCCAGTACATTATGTCTTCCAGAGGTTCTGGAGCAGCATCAGGACGCCAGCAGAAGGCACTCAGAGGTCTTCTAGTCCAGTTAACACCATTCTCTAGAAATGCTTCAAATAATGGCACTCGTTTTTCGATACTGGCAACACTATGCACATCGCATTTTGTAACCTCACCATGACCTTTCTTGTGATTATACAAGAACTCATTACGCATGTAACAAGACCAGTCAGGTAAACTATGATTTAAGTAAGCCAATCTTGCTCCTCCGTAGCGTATGTATTAAGTAACTCTTCACCCTTATTAATATTTTTTGTTGCTACCCACGTGCGCTTCTTACTATCATAACGAACGTTTTGGTTCTTTTCCGTATGATTAATGTAATACGCGCTATGAATGCGGTCTAAATCACAATCAATCCAAAATCCATCCTCATCATTCATCGTAAGCAACTGAATCTTACGGTGCAATTGCGGAGGGAGATGTCCCCATGGGATTTTTTCTATCTTCTGTGGACGAAATATGATTGTATTGCGTGGAATGTTTACTAATGAAAAAACACCTATCCCCTCACAGACAGTACTGGGAGCGAGATAGGTGAGTAATTTTAACGAATAAGTCATGATAACCTTCGGAGATTTTCGGCGTCCGCGCCCTAGAGGTTATTTACCCTGACCACGATAACGCTTCTTTGCGCCGTTACGACTAGTTGCGGAAAGTTTCGTATGCTTTCCTTTGCCTTGACGACTCTTCTTGGGGATGGACTCAATCATCTTGTCGCCCATCAAACCAACTTTTGCCTTTGCCATAATCTCAAATGAATTACTAG
>CEWA01012091.1_pt1 | contig 20562 bp, 14 predicted proteins | sample 530361 | NCBI WGS metagenome assembly CEWA01 (sample SAMEA2620000, study PRJEB7988) | marine metagenome | biome: marine biome (ENVO:00000447); feature: surface water layer (ENVO:00002042); material: "saline water (ENVO:00002010), including plankton (ENVO:xxxxxxxx)" | depth 5 m
AATGAGGAGCAAAAATCAGCTAGTGAATTATTGGCGAAGCAAACATCGCATTTTAAAAATGAAACTGACAAAGTATTTAACAATGAATTTAAAGGTTTTAACTTCAATGTTGGAGACAAAAAATATCGTTTCAATATTAAAGATGTTAATAAGGCGAAAGAAAATAGTAATTTATCAAATGTTTTTGATAAATATGTTGACAAAAATCAAATGATGGTTAACGCTAAAGACTTTCACAAATCCTTGTTTGCCGCTTCAAATCCAGATGCTTTAGCAAAACATTTTTATGAGCAAGGTAAATCCGATGCAATAAAAGAAATGTCGGCAAGCGCTAAGAATATTAATATGGACCCAAGAAAAACATCTGACGGTTATGTTGATACTGGTGGTGTTAAAGTTAAAGCAATTAGTGGAGATAATAGTTCAGGGTTGAAATTGAAACTTAAAAACTATTAATTAAACTTAAAAATTATTTAAAATGGCAGATGCAAGTTTTTCGTTGCCTAGTGAATTTACCCCTTATGCGAGTAAAGTTGCTACAACGAGTAATTATTTAAATTTCCACGGTAGTGGTGGGGCTAACTGGTCTCAGCAGTATTTACCAGAGTTATATGCTCAGGAAGTGGAAAGATACGGGAATAGAAGTGTTTCTTCTTTCCTAAGAATGGTAGGTGCTGAAATGCCTATGGCTTCAGATCAAGTAGTTTGGTCAGAGCAGGGTAGATTACACTTAGCTTATGAAGGAGCTTCAGTTACTAATGCAGGAGTTATTACAATTGCAAGTAGCGGAACTCACGCAGTAAGAGTTGGACAAACTATTGTTTTATCTGATAATCAAGCTGCACCAACAATTATTAAATGTTATGTTTCAGCAGTAGCTGCAGACAACACTACTTTAACTGTAATTCCTTATTCAGGAGGTGCAACAGTAGGTGCTGTTTCTGGTTTTGATACTGCAGCTGACAATGGTTCTAATACATGTTCATTCTTCGTTTATGGGTCTGAATTTGTAAAAGGAGACGCTGCTATGGTAGGTGCTGTTACTCCAGAATTCCAATCATTTACTAACAAACCAATTATTTTAAAAGATAAATTTGAAATCTTTGGTTCTGATACTGCTCAAATTGGTTGGGTAGAAGTAAGTGGTGAAGCTGGACAAGCAGGTTACTTATGGTATCTAAAAGCTGAAGGTGACACAAGAGTAAGATTCGAAGATTATTTAGAAATGGCTATGGTTGAAGCAGAGAAATCTGTATCAGCTGGTGGTACTGATTCAATCTTAGGAGCTAACTCAGGAACTGAAGGTTTATTTAAAGCTGTTGAGTCTAGAGGTATTGTTGCTACAAATGCATTTGATGCTGTAAATGACGTTATTTCTGACTTTGACTTAATCTTAAAGGAATTAGATAAGCAAGGATCTATTGAAGAAAATATGTTATTCTTAAATAGAGACGCTAACTTAAAAATGGATGACGCTCTAGCTAATATTTCTGCTGGATCTGCAGGTGGTACTGCTTTTGGTGTTTTTGAAAACTCAGAAGATATGGCCCTTAACCTTGGATTTAGAGGATTTAGAAGAGGATCATACGATTTCTATAAGACTGACTGGAAATATTTAAATAACAAATCTACAAGAGGATTATTCTCGGACATCAAAGGTATTATGGTGCCAGCTGGAACATCGTCTGTTTATGACCAAATTATGGGTAAAAACATTAGAAGACCTTTCTTACACGTAAGATATAGAGCTTCTGAGGCGGATGACAGAAGAATGAAATCTTGGATTACAGGTTCAGTAGGTGGAGCTGCTACAACAGGTGATGATAAAATGGAAGTACATTATTTATCAGAAAGATGTTTAGTAACTCAAGCTGCTAATAACTTTGTGTTATTTAAGTAACATTTATTAAAGGTAACGGGTGCTTCGGCACCCAGTGCCTTTTGTTTAATTTTTATTATATTATATCATGACAAAAAAGAAAATAGCAGAGGTGGCTGTTGAAGAACCAGTAGTGGTTGCTCCACCAAAAAAAGAAATAAAACCTAAATGGGAATATAAAGATAGACAATATTATTTATTAGGAGATAATTCACCAATAGTATATATTCTTAAATCAAGAAACATTATGTGGTTTGATAAAGAATTAGGTTATGAAAGAGAAATAAAGCATACAGCAAACCAAAAAACACCTTTTGTAGATGAATTTAAAGGTGAAGCAAGACTCGAACATATTATATTTAGAGATGGCGTGTTGTTTGTGCCTAAAGAAAAAGTTGTATTACAACAAATATTATCATTATATCACCCACATTTAAATCATACATATGCTGAAACAAATGAAGAAGCAGCGGCTGAGAATGATTTAAATTATATGGAACTAGAATTTGACGCTATTCAAGCAGCTATGGCAATGGATATTGATCATGCTGAAGCAATAGTTAGAACAGATGCTGGTTCTAAGGTATCTAAAATGAGCTCTAAAGAAATTAAAAGAGATTTATTTATAATGGCTAGGACTAATCCAGAATTATTCTTAGAATTAGCAAATGATGAAAATATTAATATTAGAAATATAGGTATTAAAGCCGTAGAAAGAGGCATAATAGTATTATCTAGTGATAATAGAACTTTTAAATGGGCTAAAAATGATAGAAAACTATTAACAGTACCGTTTGATGAAAACCCATACTCAGCATTGGCTGCATGGTTTAGAACAGACGAAGGTATTGAAGTTTTCCAAGTAGTAGAGAAAAAACTTAAATAAGTTGTTTATAGTGGTTAGGCCGCTATATGCGGCTTAATCATTATATAAAAAAAATATTATGGCAATATCAGTTGATAACGTATATAAAACAGTATTATCAATATTAAATAAAGAAGGAAGAGGTTATATTACGCCTGAAGAATTTAATAAAATTGGGTCACAAGTTCAGCTTGATATACTAGATCAAAATTTTCATGATTACAATCGTGCAGTTGTAAAACATACAAGAGGTGCGGGTGTTAATGGATATGGAAATATACCTGAAAGAATAGAACAAAAAATTGACCCTTTTTATGCATTTGCTGATATTACATTAAGTAGTGGCGTTGGTACTTTACCAACTGACCTATATAGAACAATATCAATTAGTATATCTAATAAAACATTAGAGTTAGAAAAAGTTGATAAAAAAACATTATCTTACCTATTATCTTCCCCTTTAACAAAACCAACAACATCATTTCCTGTATATTATCAGAGAGCAACAGATATTATTGTTGAACCCGCCTTAACTGACGGAAGTTGGACATTAGGTAATTTAAAACTTGAATATATTAAAACTCCAGCAGATGTTGTATGGGCATACACATCATCTGGTATAGGTGTATTAACATATGCAACAGGCACTGGAGCAAGTGTAACACCCTCAACTGGATATGTAGACTTTACATTACACGAATCTGATAGAGTACAATTAGTACTTGGTATATTAAAATATGCTGGTTTAGTAATAGAGGACCCAATGGTTATACAAGGGGCATCACAAGAAGAAGCAAAAAAAATACAATTAGAAAATTAAAATAAATGGGATTTATAACGCAAACACATTATCAATATTATAATAATAGTCAAAAATTTACGGCTACAGCAGGGCAGACGGTGTTTACATTAACATTAGATCCCTTGCCTACAGCTGAGGCTAATTTTATAATATATATAGACAATTTAGAAATTGACGACAACTTATACACATATAATGCAGGAAATGGACAAATTACTTTTTCATCTGGAAGAACAGCTGGTGAAGTTTTAATTGTTGAATTAGTCACACAAAGAACAGGTAATTACAGATATATATCTTTGCAAAATATAGTTAATAATTATATGATGGGCTATGTTGGAGATGGTAAATTAATACCAACAGCAAAAAGAACAGATGTATTATTTCATGCTAAAAGAGGTATACAAGAATTTAGTTATGATGTAACTAGAGTTGAAAAAATACAAGAAGTAGAAATAAACAGCAGCTTATCAGTACCTATGCCGCAAGACTATGTTAACTACGTGCAATTATCTATTGTTGATGATGGTGGTATTGAACATATAATACACCCAGCAAGATATACATCAGTTCCATCACAATCTATATTACAAACTGCAACTGGTGAATATTTATATGATGATGACGATAGTTTACTAACTGCACATAAATCTGTTACACAAGATAGATTTTCAAAGCTTGACGTAAATGATTTAACTGGTGCTTATTCAAATGAAGATATTGAGTATGATTCTTCAAGAGCTGGCGAAAGAATTGCTGAATTTGGTAAACGATATGGTTTAGACCCCCAGTTTGCGCAAAAAAATGGTGTATTTGCGATAGATGAACTTAAAGGTAAATTTACATTTAGCAGTAATTTAGTAAATAAAATAATTACTATAAAATATATATCAGATGGTATGGGCACAGATGCTGAAATGCAGGTACATAAACTAGCTGAAGATGCAATATACAAATATATAACTTATGCAATAGCTAGTGGAAGACAAGCTTTCCCAGAATATATTATAAACAGATTTAGAAAAGAAAGAAGAGCGGCAATGAGAAATGCAAAGCTTAGATTATCAAATATAAAATTAGGTGAGCTTACACAAGTAATGAGAGGTAAATCTAAAAGAATAAAATAAATATGCCAGAAATTAAGAATAACTTTATTCAAGGTAAAATGAACAAAGACCTTGATGATAGATTATTGCCTAACGGTCAGTATAGAGATGGTTTTAACATTAGAATTTCTAAATCAGAAAATTCAGATGTAGGTACTGTGCAAAATATTAAAGGTAATAATTATGCGTCTGGTTCGCCTACATTATCATTACCAAGAACATATCATCCAAATAATTCAACTGGTGGTGGTGATCCTTTACTAGATACTATAGGTTATTATGCGGATTCATTAGAAGGATATATATTTTGGTTTGTTACTTCTTTTGCAGGTTCAACAAGTGATGATATATTAAATACAACATATGCAACACCGGTAAGTGTTGCTGGCAGCGATGTAAATCACGATGATGATAGCGCCCCTAATACAACTATTACAATATCTAATGCAACAAAATATGGTGCCATTTTACCAGGAATGAAGGTAACAGGTACTGGTGTAGTATCAGATACTTTTGTACAAGCAGTAAGTATTTCAGGTAATACTGCTACGGTTCATTTAAATAAAATACAAAGTGGACAAACAGTTCTTGATGGAGTAGCCCTTACATTTACACATACATGTAGAATATATTACATGAACACTAAGACTAATGTACAACCTACAATATTAATTGATAATCCTAAGCTTAATTTTTCTAAAAATCATCATATACATCATGTTAATTTAATTAATAATTTATTATTTTGGACAGATAATTATAATCAACCAAGAAGAATAAATATTGATTTAGCTATAGCAGGGGCTACATATATAAATAATGAATTTTTTGAAGATAAAATTAGTGTAGCTCAATATATGCCATATTCAGCACCTAAAGTAAAAATGGAAAATATTACAGGGTCCGTTATATTAGGTAATACTGCACTATCAGTAGTAACAACAAATAGAACAGGCCTTACAAATGGTACTCATTCTGTTACTGTAGGAGAAGATAGTGTTGTAACTAGCGGTGCAGGTGAAGATTTATCGCTTGATATTACTGTTAGCGGACAAACTGTTACTGGAGTTAAAGTTACATCAGAAGGAACAGGATTTGTTGCTGGTGATACTATAACTTTACCGACTTCACTTGATTGGATTCCTATTGGATTAAACAGCGGTAGTGTTATTTTAACATTAAGAGGTTCTGAATTAGTTGAAAATAGCAGACATATACAAGATAAATTTGTAAAATTTGGCTATAGATTTCAATATGAAAATAATGAATATTCAATAATTTCACCATTTACTCAAACGTGTTTTATGCCTGGAAAAGGCAAGGTAATGAATAAGGGTTCTTATTTAGATGGCCAAGCAGGCATGTTGTCAGTAACAGATGCTACAGACGCTTTTAAAAACACAACAGTTGAATCAATGCAAAATGCTGTAAATAGAGTGCATTTATTTATTGATTTACCTACAGAAACTACTATTAATAGCATAGCTGCCGCGGATGCCGGTCCATCAGTAGTAACACCTAACTCTCATTTAAAAGGACTTTCAAATACAATACATGGTGTACATCAAGATGATGCGACTAATAATCCTATTGCAAATGGAGATAAATTATTAACACAAAGAGGTGATGAATATATAGTTAATTCTTTTACTTCGGCTAACCCAAATTCAACACTAGTAACAACTAAAAGAATTAAACCATCTATTGTAGCTGGCGAAAGATTATACTTTTTTGATGCCCCTGCTGCATATACAAATCCTTTAAATATTAAGAAAATAGAAATAGTATATGTTGAATCCAACAGTTTAGCTGTAAAAGTTGTAGAAACAATTAGTTTAAATAATACAACATCATATTCACATAGAGTTGAACCTATAACATCTACAAAGGGTAGATTAATATATGGTTATTCATATATATATGATTCTGCAAAACCTATTAAAACATTACCTTCAAAAGAAATTACAAGAGTAATGGATTCTGTGCCAATAAAAGCAAATGCACAAGAAATGTCAGGTAACAGAATAATATATGGTAATTTTAAACAAAATAGACCATTATCACAAGCAATTACACCAAATTCATTTAGTGTAGATAGTGGTAATCAATCAAATATAAATAATTCATATTTATTATCTTCTGTAAAATCTGTTAGAGAATATTCTGTAGGATTAGTTTTATCAGATAGATACGGAAGACAATCTACAGTATTTTTACCAAGCGTATCAACAACATTTGTAAGACCACAAGATACTAATTCTTCAGGTACACCAGGAGTTAGCCCAGGAGGAACTTGGAGTTTAGACGATATTTGGACGCATGCAGTATTAAAATTACAATTTTCAAGTACAATACAAGACGTTTATAATCACGAAACAAATCCTTTAGGGTGGTATTCATATAAAGTTGTTGTTAAACAACCAGAACAAGAATATTATAATGTTTATGCTCCAAATTTAATTGATAACATACCATCTTCTAACCCTAAATCATGGCTAGTATTATATGGTGATAATATAAATAAAGTTCCTAGAGATGTTACTGATGTAAATATTGAAACCGGTTTAGCTGGCTCTAACGTTGAGCTATTACCTAAAATGCAATTTACAGGAAGCGCATATACTCATAATCCTAATAATGATTATATAGATGTAATTTCAATTGGAAAAGCAAGTGAACATAATGCTACAGTAAGTAATTTTACAAGCGCAACAGGTGATCAATTAATACCTGATCTTTATAAATCTATAACAGACCCTTTAGTCGCAGAATTACCAGATGGGTTAGGATTTAACTATTCTGGAGGAGCGGCGGCTTTTGGACAACTTGTTACATTAGAAACAAAACCAGTTACATCTGCTTTAGATATATATTTTGAATCATCAACTGCAGGTTTAATATCTGATTTAAATGAATCTATATTGGGAGCTACAGGCGCATTACCTAGCCAAATAAATATAACATCAGCTACATTTACAGAATTTCAAGGTTCCGGTACAACTATAGGCTCGCTTTCAGCAAATGATTCAGCGGGGAATCAATTAAGTAATGAAACTTATGCATTAGTACAGGTTTTTGATGGTGGCGGTAATAATAGAACTAGTGAATTTGTAATTACAGGTTCTAATTTAAAAACAGCAACAACATTTACGCATACAAATAGACCATCAGATGATTTTACAGTTACAATACAAGTTACTGATAATTCAGGTAATACATTTAATGAAAATATATCTATAGAACTATTAAATGTAGCTCCAACAATAATGGATGGTACTGGCAGTATGAATCTTGGCGCAAGTACACCAAGTGGTACACAAGTAAGAACAATTGTTGCCGTTAATGGTAGTGCTAATAGCGGAAGTAATAATAGTGGGTTATCTTTTTCAATTACTGGTGGGACAGGAACTAATAAATTTTCAATAAATTCTTTTACAGGTGTTATAAGCACAACTGCTTCATTAGGCAGCACTGGAACTAGTTATTCATTACAAATTACAGTAGAAGATTCAGGTGGATTACAAGATGTAGAAACTTTAAACATTACACTTGTAACAGCAACAAGAACTTCTTTTTATAGATCATTTCTTGGAAGGAGTACTGCATCTGCAGCATGTCAAGAATCTACATCATCACAAGTTTATCATGATGGAAGTGGTATATTACCAGCTAATGGTGATAAAGTATATACAAGTGCAACTGGAACAACTGTTTTTAATTCACAAACATTATATCATTCTATGACGCAAGACCCCGCTGGTATAGGAGGACAAAAATCAAGATTTAGAACAAATGCATTAGGGGTCGTCAGTGATGTTAGCACATGCTAACTTATTAATAAAACATGTAATAATAATATTATGCCTAATTACGCTTTAGAAGTACAATTTTTTAACACATTTATTCTTAGACCAGAAGCAAGCAATAGAGTTTATATTGAAGAATCAAGAATAAAAGGCGGATATAATGAAGATTTCGTTAATATTGGACCAAAAGCACACTTAGTTGATGAAAATTATTCAGAGACTAGGCGTGATAATGCATTAATATACTCTGGCGTATATAACTCAAGAACAGATGTAAATAAAACAAATGTGTTTAATGCAGCTGAAAATATAACAAGATCAGTAGATCCTGCAAATGGAAGTATAACAAAATTGCATGCAGAAGATACTAATTTAAATATATTACAAGAAGATAAAGTAAGTTATGCTTTAATTGATAAAGATGCTTTATTTACAGCAGAAGGAGGCCAATTAACGGCTTCAGGAGCAAAAGTTATAGGCCAAGTAGTACCTTATTTAGGTAAATATGGATGTCAAAATCCTGAAAGTTTTGCAATAAAAGGTGCGCGTAAATATTTTGCAGATAAATCAAGAGGTGCAATATTAAGATTATCAAGAGATGGTATTACAGAAATATCAGCAGCAGGGATGCGTGATTATTTTAAAGATAATCTAAAATTAGCTGATAAAGTTGTAGGAGGATATGACGATAGTGCTGATGAATATGTAGTTTCTTTACAAGGAAGCAATATATCATCTACATATGATACATTAACATATGATGAAACTGTAAAAGGCTGGGTTAGTTTTTATAATTATAAGCCAGATTTTATGTTTAGCTTAAATAAAGAATTTTATAGCTTATATCATAATAATGTATGGGAACACTATTCTAATAATCATTATAATACATTTTATAAAGAAACTGTTAGTGCTACGGTAACTTTTATTGCAAATGGAAATCCTAGCGATGTTAAAAACTTTACAGCAATAAACTATGAAGGCTCACCTGGCTGGGAAATGGTAGGATCAAATACAGATTATGGCTCATATGCTACAACAGTATTACCTTCAACAAATACAATTTCAGGTGATATAGTTTCAAGATTTACAGATAAAGAAGGAAAATACTATTCACAATTAATGAATACAGGTGCTGGTGGACTAGGAATGATAGCGGGTGTTGGTATATCTGGTATAAAAGGTACTACCGCTAATGTAACTATGAAACATTCATCTACAAGTGAAGTTGAATTATTTACAGTTTCACATAATATTACAATATCAAGTTAAATGAAATTAAATATACGCAGACTCGAAGAGTCAGACTATGAAACATTAGTTAAATGGTGGAATTGGTGGCCAGGCTGGGAAGCCCCACCTAAAACACTTTTACCAGACACTGGTTTTATAGTAGAAAAAAACAATGTTGGTATAGTTTCGGCTTATGTTTATATGACGAATTCTAAGACCGCTATTTTTGATTGGGTAGTATCTAACCCAGAGTACAGAGAAAGTGACAGAAAAGACGCGATAAGGCTGTTAATTCAAGCCACAGAGACCGTTTTAAAGGATCAAGGAATCAAACATATATTTTCTTTTGTACGTCACAAAAATTTATTAAAAATACACGAAGATTTAGGATGGGATGTTGATAAAAAACCATCACACGAAATAATTAAAAATTTATAGCATGGCAGTATTTAGCGCAATAGCAGCCCGAAAGGCTAGAAAACAGCAACTTGCTGCAAAAGATGATTTAAATGCAGCTTTAGCAAGTAGACAGCAAATTATAAACCCATATCAAAACGTATCAGATTTATCAGGCATGTTAAGTAATCCATTTGCAAATCTACAAGTAGCAACTGGTGCGGCGGAAATGCAAGCAGAACAAGCGGATATGTCTTTAGCTAATACATTAGATACCATTAGAAGCACAGGCGCTGGTGCAGGTGGTGCAACCGCATTAGCACAAGCAGCTTTGGCAAGCAAACAAGGTGTTGCAGCTACAATTGAACAACAAGAGGCGCAAAACGCAAGATTAAGAGCACAAGGCGAACAACAATTACAACAATTACAATTACAACAAGCGCAAAGAGTTCAAGATGCAGATGTAATGGGTAGGTCGTTTATGTTCCAAGCACGAGAAGGAAGAGAAGTTGCAGATATAGCTAGATTAGCAGGATTACAACAACAATTTGGACAACAAAGAATGGATGCGTTAGGAGCAATGGGATCTAATATTTCGGCCGCGGCTGGACAAATAGGCTCTGCAATGATTGGAGCGGGGGGGTAGAGGCACGTCAATCGGTAAGTCCAGTTAGTACACTTACGCCAAGCGGCGTTACAGGATTATAATAAATAATAAAAATATGAGTTTACCAAAAGTTAGTTACGGAACATATAATTACGGGCAATATGCAAACCCAACACCTATAAAATATAAAGGTGGATTAGGAGAGGGTTTAGCTGGTGCAACCGTTCAAATAGGTTCAGCACTTCAAATTAAAAAACAAAAAGAAAAACAAAAATTAGACGCGGCAAATACTACATCTGCGATAGCTGAACAAAAATATCAAGCAGCATTAAATGAAAATATAGGTAAAGCCAGGCTACATAACCAAAAATGGATTATAGAACAGAAAGAAGGATATGGTAATGCTGTTAGAGATTATAAGTTAGGCGCTATAGATAGAGATACATATCTTGAAAAAATGAATTATTATAATACATTATTAGCTAATTTAGGTACTTTTAATGAGCAAGTGTCAACTATTTCTAAAATGAATGATGGGCAGGATATTGATTTATCATTATTAAGAAATAATCCTCAAGCATATGCAGCAGAAATACAAAGAAGATCACTAAGAGATGGTAATGTATTTTTAGGTACTGATAAAAACGGACAAGTAACTTTAAATGTAGGGACATGGTCCGAAAATATAGGTAAAGAAGATGCAAGAATTAATGTTACTTTACAAGGTGTTATTGGCGACCCTAGATTTTACACACCAGAGCTTTCATATAATCAAGCTTTAAATAAAAACTTTACAACAGAAGTTTTAAGATTAAAAGAATTATCACAAGGTAAAGGATTACATACTGCTATTGTTGAAGATGGTAGAGACATAGTAAAATTTGATTCTACCAAACAAAATGAAATAGTAAATTTTGTTACAAAAAATGCAAGATTAGACGGAGTATTGTCTGGAAATGATAGAAGAAAATATTTTGAAGATAATATGGGTAATGGATTGGGTTCATGGAAAAATACAGATGAGCAAAATAATTTAGTTAATCAAGCATTAGCAACCAGCATGACTCAAGATCTAATGTTGCAAACAATAAGTAATACTAAACATTATGATCCTAAAGAAGCAAACGAAACTCGCTCCGCAGAAATTAGAAGATTAGCACTTGCAAATGCAGAAAAATATAAATCAGGGGCTAAAGCTTTATCGGCATTTATTGCTAAAAATATAACTGAAAAAGATGGTACTAAATTTATGACTACTCAACAAATGCAGTTAACAATGCAAGAGGCATTAAAAGCCGGTTTAATTTTTAGTCCAATTGGAGACCCAGAAACAGGTAAATATATAGGCTTTAATGTTGTTCCTCAAAATAAACTATTTAATCCTGGTGCTGCACCTTTAATACTGGATGGTTATGATCAAGGTTTTGCAGAAATAACTTTCCAAAATCAAGCGGGTCGTGTAGTTGGTGGTGATCCATTAACAAATGATTTAAACCCTGGATAATAAAAAAACGTTAATTGAAAAATTAAATAATTATGTACGAAATAAACGGTAGAATTTATACTTTACAACAGCTTGAACAAGCTGCAGAAAATTATGGAATGGATTTTGATTCTTATTTTGCAAGAATGCAAGAAAAGGGTTTAAAAGAAGCTGAAAATTTTCAACTAGGCCCTGCAGGTGCGGAGACAAATGTAGGGTCAAAAAACGATACGGTCTCCAAATCGGAAAATTCTTTTTCGGGATTACTAGATAGTATATATGAATCTAATATAGGACAAAATTATATTGCACCTATACTTAAAGGTGTAGCGGCAAGTCCCGGGTCACCTGTAATAGGTATTGCGGGTCAATTTGCTAGTGAAAATATAGCTAAACCAGTTCTTGAAGAAGTTGGCGAAGGTTTTGTTGGTGTTTACGATGCAGTTACACAACCGGATGAAACCAGTTTAGATGAAGAGAATATTGGCATGGGGTATGCTGTTGGAAGAGGGTTAACAGAAGATCCAAAAGGATTTTTTCTTAATGCTCTAGAAGCATTTCCTAAATTTGCAGATACCTCAATAGAAATGACCATAGACAATGCTAAAGATTTAGAAGAAACAGCAGGTATTTACGCTTTATCATGGGCATTACAATTTGCAACAGGAAAAGATAAACTATCCGGGCAAGAAAAAAAAGGATTACAAAAAATAGTACAGGCAGGAATAGAAGCAAAAGACGCAGCATTCGATACTGGTATTGGAAAATTCTTTGAACTTTTATTACCTAAACCTGTTCAACTTTTACAAACTTCACGAAAAGAAATAGATAACACTAGAGATTTTCTTCAAAAATATATATCTCAACACGAAACTACTATAACAGAAGAAATAGCAAAAGGATTTGACGCTGATTGGGCAACAATCGGAGGTAGAATATTCGCAGACGGTTTTGGAAGCTTGCCATATACTTTAGCGTCAATGAATCCTTATACTGCATTAGCAATGGGTGTTGGTTTAGCAGGTGATAAATTCATACAAGAATTTAACGAAGATCCAGATAAAAGTTTATTTAGATTAGGTATAAATGCGGCAGGCACTGGCGCTATTGAAATAGCTGATGCATATCTTACTAGAAGATTTTTACGAAGCGCCAATGTATTAAAAGGAGGTGGTAAGCAAGCAGAAAAAGCAGTAAAGGAAATGCAAAAAGGCTTTAAAGAAAAACTTTTAGATGTAATTGGTGTAGGTTTTAAAGAAGGTGGTACTGAAATAGCGCAAGCAGTTGCAACTAGAATTAATGATAGAATTACATTTGATGCAAAAATAGAAAATGGTAAAATTACTTTTGGTAAAGGAAGTATATTTGGCGAAGTTGATAAGAACGGAAATGTAATTAAAGGTTCTATAATGAAAGATGTGTATAGCATAGTTGATGAAGGTATTATAGGGTTTTTTACAGGAGCAAAAATTACTGGTTATAGTAAAGCTGTTACAGGTAATCAAATATTAAAAGAAAGAGCTGAAATGCTTCTTATGCCAGCTTCTATTCGAAAAGAACTAAGCGGTTTATATAAAAAACTTATAGAAAGAGAAGTAAAAATAAAAGAATTACAAGATAAAGGGGCTGATCCTAAAGTAATTGGTGGTTTAAAATCACAACAAAAAAGACTTGGAAAAAAAATAAATGCATTAAAAAGTAAAAGTAGATTAGTTCTTGATAATCTTTCGGGAACAGATTTACAAAAATATGCAGCAAATGTAGATACCGTTAATTCACTTAATGAAAATAAAGATGATAAATTTATTGCTAAAGAAATAGATGTATTGTTAAAAGAAAATGATGCAATGTTTGATAAAGCATTAAAAGAAAATTACGGCGAAGACATGACATTTGCTGAAATTGCAGCCACACAGGTAGGGTTAAATATTACTAAAGCAAAAAATGAAAGCGACTTTAAAAAGAAAGTTAAAAATTTAACTGGCAAAACAATTAAAGATGCAAGCGGCATGAATGGTGTTTTCATCGGTAATGGTAAAGTAATTATTAATGAAAAAGTTGCATTAAAACAGGGGGCTGTTGGTGTAGGTAGTCATGAAATATTACACCCTATATTAAATGCAATGATTGGTGATGCTAAAGCCCAGCAAACTATAGTTGAAGATTTTAAAGATACTTTAACTAGAAGACAAAGAAGATGGACAGATAAAGAAATGACCAGGCAGGGTAAGAAAGAGGGTACGTCAGAATATTATACAGAATATATAAATGTATTTTCTGAAGGTATTAGAAAAAATAGAATAGGATTTGATTTAAATTTTGGCGAGCAAATAAAAGAATGGGTTACAAAATTATTTGTTGGTAAAGGATTTAATAATATTGATTTTAGAAGCGGTAGAGGTGTATATAACTTTATGAAGGCTTATGCACAGAGTATGAAAGATGGTAAACTTAATGAGCAAGTATTAGGCGCTTTAGATATAAAAGCTGTTAAAGAAGCAAAAGCAATAGGTGATAATATACAAAAATCTGAAATATCAAATGAGATACAAGAAATATATGATAATAAAGGATTTGATGGTGCTTTTGAAATAATAGAAAAATATGAGGGTATGGCTAATAAACATGCTCAAAGATTTAGAGATGTACCTGGATTTGCTACAAATTCTGATATATTAGTTGATGAAATATTAACAGGTAGAAGAGGTGTTATAGATTTAATTAGAGATTATAATCCTAATTCAGGTGTTCCTTTAGCTGCGTATATAAATAAATTTTTACCTTCAAGAGTTATAGAAGTAGCAAATAGAGTTTTAGATTCTAATTTTAAAACAGATATTACAGAAGAAAGAGGTATAGCCCAAACAACTGAAGAAGTACAAGAAGATACACAAAGACCAAGCTTAAGATTATCATTAAATTTAACGCAAGATGTTGTTGATAAAGTTGTAGATGCTGTTGTTAAAAGTTTTGGTACAAAATTACCTGCAGTTACTTCAAAAGAATTTAAGAAAAAATTAATAGCAAACTATAAAACATTTTTAAAACCTACCATGGCAAACATGATGGGTACTCAACAAAAATTTGAAAGTTTTCTTAATGATAATTTTAAATTAATATATGAAATATTACCTCAATCAATTATTAATAAAAGATTTAAACCTTTTGCGGAACCAGTTTTAGATGAAAATGGTAAACAGTTAAGAGAAAGAACTGCACAAGGTAATGCAATATTCAGAAAAAAAGATATAACTAAAAAAGAATTTGTTGAATACTTTATAGGTGAAAATGTTGGTAAATCAACTAGAGGCGCAAGAAAAACCGCGTTAGCGGAAGCATTGGCGCAAGAAGTTGCATTTGATGCAACATTAGATGTATTAAGAGACCCTAAAGTATTTGAAAAAATTAAACAAATAGGTCAAACACAAGAAATAGATATAGCTGATAATTATTTATCACAAGTTGCGGCTAAAATAGAAAGAGGAGTTGATTTTCAATTTAGTGAAGAAGCTAATAACGCAGAAGCATTATATGAAATACGTGAAGCTATATTGGATGGAACAATACAACAGAAGTTTCCACATGTATACAAACAAATTGTAACCGAAGCTAGAAAACAAGGATTAAAAATACCTAGAGCATTCAAAGGGGTTACATTTGAAACTTATCAAGTTAAAGTTATTAATGATAAACAATCAGTAACATTAACAGCTTTTGGTGATGGAAAAATGGGTCCAACTGGTACAGATATAACATTAAGAATAAATAAAGATGGTAAAAAAGCTAATGTTGGTGTAGAGGTAAAACTAAATGGATCAGATCAATATGGAAGTGGTAGTGTAAAATTTGATAAAAATGGAATTGCAACAACTACAACAGTAGAATTAACTGAAATTTTGCCAGAAATTATGTCTAATATTGATGTGTATTATCAAATGCATGAAATGGCAAAAGAATTGCAAAATGATCCAAATTTAGAATTTAAATTTCCACAAACAAATTATACTAATGAAACGTGGCAAATACTTAAAAGAAAATTTCCTGCTAAATTACGTAATCAAAGAATATTGTTAAAAGACGGCGTTCAAAAAATTATTGATCATTATAATAATAAAGGTGTTTATTATATATACATAGGAGGGAAAGGAATGTATTATATGGGCAGTAACCCTAATAATTTAAATGTACCCGCGTTTGATGGGCAGGCTGGTGTTTATGTTTCTGTAAGATCTAGTGGAAGAAATAAAACAACTGGTAATCCTAATCTTGTATTTAGAGGTAGCAATTTTTTAGTTAATAAAGGAAAAGATTTAGCAGATGCAACACTTTTTTCATCCCCTAAATTTGAAGAAAAAGTTATTACAAATAAATTTCAGGCTTCTTCTGAAACACTTAATACAGAATTTAATGATATTATAGAGCAAACAACAGGTGTTGGAGCACAAAAAACATTTAGTGATGTAAAAGGAAGACGAAGAGGTAAAAGAGTAACTGGAGGTATATTTAATGCAATAATACCATATAGTGCTGAAGATTTCAAAGGATTAATGTATGCATTAATACCTAAAGGAAAACAAGGAGATAGGGCTTTAGAGTGGATAAATCATAATTTAATGAAACCATTTGCAGCAGCGGAAGAAAACATTGATAGAGAAAGAGCATTAGTTACAGCTCGATGGAAAAACTTAAAGAAAGAACTTAAAGGCGTAGCAACTAAGTTATTGAAAAAAGAAACACCTGATGGTGATTATACATTTGAGCATGCAGTAAGAGTATATATATGGGATAAACAAGGTATGGATATTCCAGGTCTTACTGAAACTGATAAAAAAATGCTTGTAAACTATGTATTAAATAATAGTGAATTACGTGAGTTTGCGGATAAAGTAATAAATGTAGTTGGAGTTGCAGGTTATGGAAAACCAAGAGCTGGTTGGGACGTAAGCAATATAAGTGGAGATATATATGCAAATCTTAGAACTGGTGTTAGAGAATATCATTTAAAAAGATGGAAAGAAAATAGAGATGCAATATTTTCTAAAGAAAACATGAATAAACTAAGATCTATATATGGTGATAGATATATAGAGGCATTAGAAAATATATTGAAAAGAATGGAAACCGGTCGTAATAGAATGACTGGAAACAGACAGGTAGATAATTGGCTAAACTGGTTAAATGCTTCTGTAGGTTCCATAATGTTTATTAATAGACGTTCTTCTGTATTACAGCTTATATCAAATGTTAACTATATAAATTGGTCAGATAATAATCCTTTAAAAGCAGGTGCCGCATTTGCAAATCAACCACAATATTGGAAAGATTTTATGAGAATACTTAATTCTGATTATCTTGTAAATAGAAGGGGTGGTAATAAAATTAATATTAATGAAAATGAAATTGCTGAATTAGCTGAAGCTGGTAAAGGCGGGTTGCAAGGAGCAATATCATGGCTATTAGATAAAGGATTTATTTTAACAAGAATGGCTGATAGTGCTGCAATTGCTTCTGGTGGTGCAGGATTTTTTAGAAATAGAACTAATACATACGTAAAACAAGGTATGTCATTACAAGAAGCTGAAACTAAAGCATTCCAAGATTTTAGAGAATTAACTGAAGAAGCTCAGCAATCGTCAAGAGCAGATAAAATATCTATGGAACAAGCAGGAGGTTTAGGTAGAGTTATATTAGCATTTGCTAATACTCCAATGCAGTATGCTAGATTACAGAAAAGAGCATTACAAGATTTAGTTAATGGTAGAGGTGATTGGAAAACCAATATGTCTAAGGTAGCTTATTATGGATTTGTACAAAACTTTATGTTTAACGCATTACAAAGTGCATTAATTGCTGCTGGATTTGACGATGATTTAGATGACGAAAGACGTAATAAAAAATATAGAGATGTTAGAAAAGGTATGACAGATTCTATATTAAGAGGTTTAGGTGTAAGAGGTGCAGTAATTTCTGGTATTAAAAATGCTGTAATGGAAGCTATTAGAAGAAGCGAATTAAAAGGCAAAAAAGATTATTATAAAGTAGTTAATGAATTATTTGACATTTCACCACCATTTTCTTCAAAAATTAGTAAAGGGTATCAAGTAGCTTATATTGAAGAATTCCAACAAAAATTAATAAAAAAAGAAGGTATAAGTTTAGATAATCCTAGATTAATGTCACTTGCTTTAACATTATCAGCTGGTTTTAATATACCTGCAGATAGAGCTATTAGAACAATAAATGAAGCTAGAGAAGTTGCAGATGCTGATTTAGCAACTTGGCAAAGAATTATGATTTTATTAGGGTGGCCAAAATGGCAAATTGACCCTGAACCGAATAAAAAAGAAAAGAAAAAAAATCCATGGACAAAAAATACATGGGGAAAGAAAACTTGGTAAATAAATAAATTATGGCAAAAGACGCGTGTTACAAAAAAGTAAAGGCAAGATATAAAGTCTTCCCTTCTGCATATGCTAGTGGAGCAATCGCTAAATGTAGAAAAGTAGGAGCAAAAAACTGGGGTAATAAATCTAAAAAATAAATTATGGAAAAAAAATTTAAAGCGCATAAAATGTATTGTAAAGATGGCTCAATTCATAATGCTAAAACTTATAAGGAACACATGGCATTAAAAAAGAAAGGATGCGGACATAAACCTATAAAAGATGGCGGTAAAGAAAACTAAAAAAGGGGCAGCACTTAAACGTTGGTTTAAAGAAAAATGGGTTGATGTACGAACAGGTAAGCCATGCGGTAGACGCAAAGGTGAGAAACGTGGCACGCCTTATTGCAGACCAAGTAAAAGAGTATCTAGTAAAACACCTAAAACTTCTGGTGAAATGTCAGCTTCAGAAAAAGCAAAGAAAATTAGAGAAAAAAAGAGATTAGGGCAGCCAGCGGGTAAACCAAGAAGAGTAAAAAACGTTAAAAGACGCAAATAACAGGTAATTACATATATTATACAAACTTAACATTATGAAACAAATTTTAACTATCTTAGCAATATTAATATCATTTAATATTACTGCGCAAGAAGAAAAGAAAAAAGGTAAATTTTTCAAATCTATTTATGATGAATTATTTAAATATGGTACATTATATGTAGCTGGGGATATTAAAAATCCTAGAGAAAATCCAAAAGATTATTTTGTAAGAACAAACCCTGATGGTAATTTATATACACCACCAGTTGTTGTTGATGGTACAGACTATTACGATTTTGATTATCGTTATGGTTTTGGTATTCGTAAGATAGCAAGGTTTGATTATGAAAGAAAAGCTAAGGATTACTATAATGGTACTGAATCTAACGTAGCCATGACAGCTCCTAATTCATCTATTAAAGGTTTAGAGTATGTATTTCATACGGAAAAAGAAAGGTCCAGAGATGAGATATTTAAAAATCACCGTTATTTTGTAAAACATAGTGGTAAATACCACATGGTTAAGTTAGAAAGTAGAGCGCAAGGTAAAGTTGATTTTAAATATAAGTCAGCTGAAGTTAGAGCTAAATTACCTATTGGTAAAAAGTTTAGCTTATCAGCCGGTGCAATGTATCGTACACATGAAAGAGCTTACGGATATAATCCAATTGAAATTTGGTTAAACGAAACTAATGAACAAGGTTATCCTATAAATTACTGGTATCAATTAGGTTATAACTATGGTTACACCGATCAATGGGTTACTATTAATATTGATGGTGAAGATGTATACGATTATTATTGGTATGATCCAGAAGGAAATACGGTGGCCTATACAGATTTACAGTTCCGTGATACTATATTTGAATCATTAATTAATCGTTATAATAACGAACAATGGGATTTACTAGATCCATTTGGAGTTGTATCTCCTGTTGTTGGATTTGATTTTTATCATTTCAAGTCAAATTTCTGGCTTCACGCTTATGGTTCTTATTTATTACCATATCATAAATATGTTGAAGGTGATGAAGATTTTAGTTATTTAAATAGAAATAACTGGGGATTAGGCGGATTAAGACAAGATTCAGAGCTTGAACAATGGGAAGATTTTCAAGCAGGTATAAATTTTGGTTGGAAATTAAACAGATCAATAGGCGTATTCTTTGAAGGCGAATATACTAAGTTCTGGGATAGTAGAATATATAACGGGTCTGTTGGACTAAATATAACACTTAGATAAAATGGCAAAGCAAATTGGGGAAGATACTAAAGTAACATTAGATTTAAAAACAATAGGATTAATAATTGGCGGGGCTGTTTCAATAGCAACATTATATTTTGCATTACAAGCCGACATAGCTCTTGCTAAAGAATTACCAGCACCTGTAATTGATAGAGTTGAATATGATTTGAAAGATGAATTAATTCGTCAAACAATTATGGACACTCAAGATGATGT
>CEWA01022044.1_pt1 | contig 19323 bp, 33 predicted proteins | sample 530361 | NCBI WGS metagenome assembly CEWA01 (sample SAMEA2620000, study PRJEB7988) | marine metagenome | biome: marine biome (ENVO:00000447); feature: surface water layer (ENVO:00002042); material: "saline water (ENVO:00002010), including plankton (ENVO:xxxxxxxx)" | depth 5 m
TTATTTAATTTATTTTTTATACCTATTAAGGTATACACTATTGTTAACAACAATACCACTGTTTGTAGTATTGGATTTATATCTGGCATTATAGAAAATGTTATACCGCCGACGCTAATTCCATAAATTTTTAAGTCTTGCATTTTTTATTTGTGCATTTTATTTCCAAAGACTTTCTCTACGCCTCGCGATCCGAAATAGCCTCCGATTACTATTGTTAATAAACCGGTTATTGAATCAAGTGGATAACCTAAGTACCACCCAATTACATAGCTTACTGTTAAAAATATTAATGTTAAAGGACGAACATTAGCCGCAAGCCATGCTCCTGAGCCAGCATCTGCCACCCATCTTTCTGTTGTCCCGTCTATTTCAGCTCTTTCAAGTTTTAGTTTTTCTAAAGCAATTTGTTTATCACCTTCAGACATTTCACTGCTACCTATTATAGCTTCTATAATACCACCAGCGGGTGTGCCACTAGCTATTGATCCGACTACAGTTGGAATTTTCTTTAATAAAAACTTTCCAACTGCAGTATCTTTAAATTTTTTTTTCATATATTATGGTGTTGGGTCAGAAGAAGATGTAGCTACAGCATAAGCAAAAACAGCATTTGCTCCATCTGCTAAACATTCAATTTGTAAAATATTTGTTTCGCCTCCATCATAATCAGTTGATCCAACTTTTAAAAATGATTCACTTGTTGCCGCATCACTGTCAAGAGTTATTGTTTGCGAACCTGATATATTATATATAGTTAAAACTTGTCCAGCTTTATAATTTGTAAAATCAAATTCTATAGCACCGTTTAAAGCACTATTCATTTTATACACCGTTGCAGCAGCCCAATCAACAGATGTAGCTCCTGATTGATTTGTTATTGTTCCGACTGATGTATATCTAGCCTCTAAAACATTATGTGTTACTTTTGTTAATGCCATTTTTATTAATTTTTTTTATGTTACTACAGAAGGTGTTATATATGCTATAGAACCATATGTTCCTCTAGTACCAGTACTAACACTTACTTTATAATATGAGTATGCTACAGCTGTATATGATGTAGGACCCATTACTGAACAGTAAGCACTTAATGATCCCCCTGTATGATGATGTGTAACTAATAAGGTCCAATTTGTTCCGTCATTTGAGCCATACCATTTTAAATATCCTGTATAATTATAATAACTTGCTTGATAACCTGAAGAAGTTAATCCATTAGTTGTTGTAGGGCCAAGCATTGTCATAATAACAGTATTATTAGCTTCAGCACTTCCATTAGCACCAAAATTATATTGACTTCCCCCGCTACTTGGACAAGAAACTTCAAATAATCTATTACTAGTTTTGTTATTATTTAAATATGGATCTTGATCAACTGGATTGATAGATGCGGAAGAATATGAAGCTACATTATTTTGAAATGGACTAACCGTTTGATAAGCGCCAGCCCCAGGCATAAGTCTTTTATTTAGTCCCATTTTAATATACTATATTATAATCCATTATTGCAGATTTGGTAGTTAGTGCATTTATAGCAGATTCATGGTTATCACAAGCAGTTCTTATATTATCTCTTTGAGTTTCTATATCATCTGGTATTGCTGTACCCTTTTCTGCTTTTCTTATTACATACCAATCAGTATTATATAATTCTATTTTTGCTGCAATTTTAGCTTCATTAATTTGTTTTGTTTTTAATTGAGCTACAGTTTCCGACCAAGTCTTATTATTTACGGGATAAGTAAAAACATTGTTTTCAGAATCAAAACTTATAGAACCTAGCTCCTGTATTTTTGAATTATATTCAGGGGTTACAACGTTATAAAATCCATAACTTTGTAACTCTGCATCTGATAATAAATCAAAACCACCTATTATATTACCATATGATTTAGGTAAATTAATGAATGTTTTTATTGAGCCATTATAATTTTTTGCTTTCATTTATTTTTTTAGTTTTATACTATAAATATAGTTTCATTGTTGTATCACCAAACTCTCCTTTTGGAATAATATTAAATGCAATACTATATCTATCTTTATTCGTTTCATTAGGCATAACCTTATGATTTAAAAAGGAAGGAAACAAAATAATTGACTTTGGTTCCGGTAAAAAATTAATATACATAAAATTACTTTTATCTTTTCCGTTATAATTTATTATAGGTTGAAAGTACCATTGGTTTAAATAAAAGTTTTCTAACATAAGCATGCTAGATTTTTCCATGTAATATGTACCACTAATATAGGAATTTTTATGAGAATGAAACTGTGAAAACCCTGTAGGGTTTGTTTTAGTTGCCCAAGAATTTGAAAATTGTACATCTTCAAAAACGTGACTCATACTGTTTAAATATTTTTTAGTACAATCTAATATTTGTTTTTTTAAATTTTTAAATAAATCGTGTTCTAATATACTTTGATTTGTAGTTGCACTTGAATTAAATCCTGCGTTGGTTGTATAAAATTCAGAGGTTTTACAAAAATTTAAAAATTCATTATTATCTGAATCTTCAATTTTTAAGTCGTCAATATAAATTTGAGTAGAGAAAATATTTTCTATCATGATAAAAATTCATTCGGAGTATTTTGGGGAACAATAGGATCAACGCAATTTATCCATTGTTGATTTTCTTCGTCCCATTCACAAGTTTTATTAGGAGGATGAGCCACTGGTGCTTCATATCTACAAGTTGTTTCATTTAATATCCAACTAGGATATTCTTTTGTAGGAATAAAAGCATCCCTTGAAACGTCATAAACATCTCCAATACGAGCATAATTTTTTCTAAAAGAATGATTCCAGCTGGTTTGTTTCCAATTTGATTTTCCAAATAAATTATTTAAAAATTCAATTCCTTTAGATTCGTCTTCAATTCCATTGTTGTCTAAAATAGAATTTTCAACTCTTACAACTCTTAATACTATATTATTTTCATTTAATTCTGCAAAATGTGCCATAATTACGCTGTATAACTACCTGATGATTTAAAAATTATTACTTTATCACTTCCTTCAGTAATTACCGTAGGACTACCTGATGTTGTACCAGAATAATTAGCAGTAGGAACTCTTAATATAACAGCACCACTTGCGCCTTGACATTGTGGTCTGGAATAAGAGGGATCAGATGCCGCTCCAGCTCCACCTGAATTTACTAGCGAAGCTCTTGCAATAGCACCTCCGTGTAAAGATGCACCACCACCTAATCCAATAACTGGAGTATTATCAATTTGATCATAGCCGCCACCGCCGCCACCAAAATAAACATTACCTCCTGAAGCTTCTCCTACGCTTTGAGCTGAAGAATTACTACTTGATATTATTCCTGTAATCGTTCCATTACCGCCATTACCAAATCCATTACCATTACCAACTTGGCCGGTGCCACCACCACCTCCGCCGTTATATGTACCTGCGCCTTGGCCTGGTCCTCCATTATACCCTTGTCCTGTTGTTCCTAAACCTATATTTGAAACATGACTTCCGCCACCGCATCCACCATTTTGTCCATTACCAGATCCGGCACCTCCACCATAACCACCTCCTGTGCATGTTATAGTTGTAAAATTACCACCCCCGGAAGATATAGAAGAATCACTTCCATTAGCGTTAGTACCGCCACCACCACCAACTGTAACAGTAATAACATCACCTGTAACACCTGTAACAGCAGCTTCTGCAGCAACACCACCACCTGAATTTGTAACAGAAGATCTAAATCCTCCAGCACCACCTCCGGCAGAGTTTGCACCATAACCACTAGTTCTTCCTCCGCCAGCACCGCCGGCTTGAACCATCCATTGTATTTCAAATCCAGTTGAAACAGGATACGGAACTAAAAATTTTCTTCTTAACATAATTAAGGTGTATTATCACTTGCATAAGTTGCCATACTATAAAAAAATACAGGATCTGTAGAAGAATCATCTGTACATTCTAATTGTAATATATTATGTGTACTATTATCATAATCAACAGCTGCAACTTTGTTAAATGTATTAGAACTGCTTCCTTGTGCTGCGAGTGTAATTGATTGTGCTTTTAAAGGATATATAGTTATAATTTGACCTTTTTTATAATTACTTAAATTAATTGTATAAGCCCCTGTTAAATCACCACTTAATTTAAATACTGAACCCGTAGAGCAATCGAATGCAACAGTACCTGTTAAAGTTGATATAGCTACAGAATCTGTATATCTTGCAGAAAGCTTATCATGGCCTACTGCATTATTAGCCATTTTAGCAGTTGTAACAGCACTGTCATCTAATTTAGCGGTTGTAATTGCGTCATCTACTATTGAATTTGTAGTAACCGTATCACTTGCAGCTAGTAAATGAACAACATCTATTTTAGCACCATTTGAGGGAGCGGTATTAAATGTAACAGTTGTTCCACTAACTGAATAGGTACTTTTATTTTGATATACTCCATCAATATATATTTGTGTTTTATTTTTAGAAGTAATTGATGAACTTACTGTAAAAGCGGTTGTAGAACCATTAGCTGTAAAATTATCAACCTCTATAACACCTGTTACAGATGTATAATGCATAAACTCTATACTAGCACCTGTTGGTGGAGCTGATGAAAAAGTTACCGTAACTCCTGATGTAGAATATGTATCTTTACTTTGATAAACACCATCTATATATATTTGAATATTATTTTCATTTGATATAGTTGAAGTTGCATCAAAAGTTGTATCAGACCCATCACCAGTAAATATATTTTTTTCTACACTAACAGTACCAGCGCCCCCGGTTACGTTAATTGTTTTAGTAGCACCAGTACCTGATGCTGTTACATTATCACCTGTAAAATTTAAAGTTGTAGCTAATGTAGATAAAGCACTTCCCTCTTCTTGTATTGTTATACCCTGTGATCCACCTGATGCAGCTATAGTAACTTCTTGAGCGCTATTTCTTGTAAGTGTAACATTTGATCCAGCAGTTAATTGAACAGTAGAATTATCATTTCCTGATGTTGATGTTAAATTTATATCTACATCATTACCATCTTGCGTAGCATTTAAATCATAAGTTTCATTTGCAGATGCTATAGTAACTTCTTGAGCACTATTTCTAGTTAAGCTTACATTACTTCCTGCAGTTAATTGTACAGTTGAATCTGTACCACTTGCAGCATCTAATTTTAAATCTACATTACTACCGTCTTGTGTAGCATTTATAGAATATGTATCACCTATTGTACCTGTACCAAATTTAACATAGCTACCCATAAGAGAGTGGCTACTGCACTGATAAAATAATATAGGAGGTGTAGAAGTAGTTGGTATAATCTGTGTATATGAACCAGAATTTCCTGGAGCAGTTGTACTATGATTATTTGTTACGCCTGTTGTATATGCTGTTGTTTTAGCAGCATCTTCATAAAATAACAATGGATGCCCACTATTTGAACTATCAGATTGATCAAACTTATATGTATTACCGGGTGTAAATTCAAGATATGCTCCTTCAATACCGTCTATAGTATAGCCATTACTACTACCGTTGCTATGCTCTGGGTGTGCAGCGGTTTTAGTTACAACTTTAACTTCTAAAGTCTGGGCTGTATCGCTATGACGTATAGCTCTATGTGCCGAAAGATCTATCGGTGATTGAAATTTAATACCCATGTATTATATCTTTTGTATAAGTACTCTTATATCATTTGTTGATGGTGCAGCCCCAAATGTTATTGCAACATTATTTGCATCTGTTCTAACCACATCTGCAAATACAGTATCATAAGATGAATTGTCATATAGTTGTACAATTACATCTCTTGAACCAAGTGCGTGGTTTACTGTATATGATGTATTAGTTCCATCACCTATATTAGCAGAAAACTTTTTAAGTGATACAAAACCACTAGATACAGAAAAGTTATTTGAATCGTAACCTGAAATACCTTTTACAGCAGCACCAGCTGTAGCAGCAGCAGTTGCTAAATCTACATTAGATTGTACAATTGTAAACTTTGAAAGTGCAGGAGTTGAACTAGCTGATATTGCTTCTTCAACTATAATTACATCACCAACTCTAACTTGCTCACTTATAAATGTACCATCTGCAGTTACAGTATATGTATCTCCTTTATCACTTGCAATATTAGAACCACCTGTTAATGCAGGTGAATTAGTTGAAGCGTTATATCCTCCTTTATATTCTAATAATCCTGTAGCAACACTATCAACATATGCTTTAGTTGCTGCATCCTGTGCACTTGTTGGATCTGTAACATTTTGTATTCTTGCATTGATTCCTACAGTTACAAAATCATATATTTGATCACCTGTAGCTAATGCAGTACCTCCATTTGTTACAGCTCCAGTTACAACAGTTAATGCAGGTATTGGTCCTGTTCCATTTGCTATAGTGAGTTGATCTGTTGTTGCACTTGTTATAGCAGTTAAATCACCACCAGCACTTACAAAAGCTGAACCATTATAAAACTTTATAACATTATCTGTAGTATTATAATATATTTGTCCTGCAACAGGTGAAGACGGATCCGAAGATGCAGTCTGTATAACAGCATTCTGTAATTGATTTTTGTTTAAATCTAGACTGTTTAAATATTTTATTGCCATTTTTTTTTAGTTTAAATATGCTTTTCCTATTACTGTTTCTGAAAAGGAAATAATTATTTGGTTTGAATTGTTATATGTTACAGCACCAACAACTATATTGTCTGAGCTATCAACTATTGTTACACTTGGAAATCTATCTAAATTATGATTTATAGTCCACGTATTACTTGCTGTACCTTGAGTAAATGTAAATGTTGTTTCATTTGTAAAACCAGATGGTGCTATAGACGTAACGCCGCCAACAGGTGTACCAGCACTACCCCTATGTGTTAAAGATAATAAATACGCTCCTGTTAAATTTGTTACCGTTCCAACTTCATATATTGCATAACTTGAAGCATCAGAACTATCTACATCTGAAATTCTAATTAATTGATTTGGAAATAAATCAATTACAGGATTTATATCAACTGTATTTCTATTATATCTATTAATAGCTATACCGGTTATATTTGCCCATCCAAAAGCAGATGGTGCAGTTGGATCTACTTGGTATCTAAATTCACCAATACCTATAGTTTGATTAGTATATTTACCAGCATAATTATATTGCATACCAGCTCTAGCGGGATCAGCTCCGCCTGATTGTGCAAAGAATGTAGCAATAGTTTCAATTTGATATGCCTTAGTAGCATTGTTATTACCAACATCTGTTCCTACTAGTTTATCTCCACCAGTGATAGTGGTATCTAATGGAAGTTGTTGTATTCTTGACATATTAAGGTGTTACTGAATTACTTGTTGTTGAGTTGTTTGTAAAATTAACACATCCATTTGTTTGATTCATTAACTGTATAACAAACTGCATATATGGTTGATTATTTGTTAATGTAAATGTATCAGTACCAGAACCGCTAGCTGCTGTATTATATACATATGTACTACTGCTACTAGCAAAAGACCCTGTACCTAATGCAGGTGCAACTCTTATTCCTCCTACTATACCAGGGCTTGTATATGAGCCCCAAGAATAACTAACATTAAATGTAGATCCGTTTACATAATATAAAGTTCCATTTATAGTATTAGTTACAGCAGTACCTTCCGTGCATGAAATTGATAACGTACCACTAGTATTATTTGTTACACCCGGTCCTGCTGTTTGTGTAATTGATACAGTAAAAGTACTACCACCTCCTTGTAATACTGTACTACCAAGAGGAGTAAGTGTTACAGTTGGAGTTCTTTGAGCAGCAGCACAATTTGATTGCGCGGCTATAACAGCATTATGATCGGTTGGGGAAGTTGATAATGTATAATTACCATTTATAGAAGTATTAACTCCATTTGTACCAGCTAATGAATATGTTGATCCTATTTCACCGGTTACTCTTGCAATTCTAGTAGATCCTGCATCATATGCTAAATTAGATGTATCTGTAAATACAAATGTTTGAATTGTTGCACTATTGGGAAAAACTTGTTCATGCCCTAAATACGCAGCAGTAGCATCTACATGACCCACTTTTATTCCAGATATTGCTTCGTGACCTAAATTAGTTGGCATATTAAGTTGCTATTATATATATTGTTTTAGGATCATAAAGATCTATTTGATAACCTGTAGCAGCTCCTGATGTATAAGCAGGAGTAAATGCTACAACAACGCTTGTTGCGTCAGGTATACTGTTTACTGTTCCTGCTGTTCTTGTTGTATTACCAGAACCGCTACCTGTTACATATACAGTTTGGCCAACACTAAATATAGAAGAAGAAGTTACTGTAAAATCTACAGTTGCAGCACTTGATGGATTACTAGCTGTTGTTGCACTAGTTTGTTTAAGTGCATCATATTGTGCTTGTGTTCCTCTCCAAAAATCTAGTAGGTTATTTTTTTTGTTTCCGGTCGCACCTGATTCAAATGGTTGACCACCTATTATTTCTGTTAAATTTGCCATTATTTTTAGTTAAATTGTATATTACCCGAACCTGCAGTAAAAGAAGTAACATTATCATTATCAACTTGTGTTGTTGTAAATGTTAAATTGCCGGATGTTGCAGATAACGTATATCCTTGTGGATAACGTACTATTACAATTCCAGATCCGCCTGCTCCACCTTCAGCCGCAGCTTGCCCATTGTGTCCTTCTCCAGCACCACCGCCACCGCCGCCGGTGTTTGCTACTCCGTCGCCTGGATTACTAGCATAAGTTCCGCCTTTTCCACCGCCACCAGTAGTTGAGCTAGAAAGAAAATAACCACCACCGGTTCCTCCACCGCCCCTTAAGACAGCAGTACCTGTTATCGTAGATGATTGAGGAGGGCCTTGGTATGATTGACCATTATTATTTCTTGTAGCATCGCCTCCAGCACCACCTCCAGAACCGGCTGTACGATGATAATTAGAGTAGCCATTTCCATTTAAATTAATGTTTCCATCAGCACCATCTCCTCCTTGAGATCTTGTGCCTGTGCCTGTTGCTCCTGTGGTAGCAGCAGGATAGGTACCTCCATATATTGAGCCTGATCCATATGTACTTCTAACACCACCACCACCTCCGGTTCCGCCTAAATTGTAAGGTGAGCCTCCGTCATATGCAGTAGTATATGTGCCTGTACCTCCATAAGCACCACCTCTAGCTACTAAACTTCCAAGTGTTGATGTACCTCCATTGGAGTTGAAATAATAATTAATATTTCCTGAACCACCACCGGAAGCACCACCCCCAACTACAACTGGATAATCAGTACCAAGTACAAAATCTGTAATTGGATTTTCTGCGGGATGATTATCTCCAGAGGGTTCATTATTCCAACTAGACCTATAACCTCCAGCGCCGCCGCCGCCGCCGCAACCATAGGCAGTATTATTTATCTCTTCTGAATTACCCCCGCGACCACCGCCACCTATAATTAAAAAATCTACAATTAAAGGTCTTTGAAAAATTTCTGTAGTTAAATTACCAAAAGTACCTGCAGCAGTTAAATTACCGTATGTAATACTTGAAGTATTATTACCAAAACTCATTAATAAGTAATATAAAGTTTTCCAGGCACTCTTTTACCAACTGTATAATTTGCTGTGTCTGAAGATGTAAAAGCAGCACCCATTGTTATTGTAACAGTACCTGCACCTGCTGAGGATACGGTACCTACTTTTTCCACATTAGCTCTTGAATTATCAGATACATAAACAGTATCACCATTTGAAAAACTATTTGCTAATATATCTGCACTAGTTATAGTAAGCGATGATGCAGATGATGGTGCACCTGATACACCCCCATTTGTAAATCTAAATGGTGCTGATGCACTTGTACTAGATATAAATGTTATATTTGTAGCAGAGTTTTCATCATCTACAGCATTACCAACGGCTGCAGTTGTTGCGTTTGATATTGGATTAGCAGCGCTAGATCCTGGATAAAATGTTTTAGCGTCTGGCATAATATTAAGTTATTATCCAACCAAAAGTGCTATTTACATATATACATCTAATTGGTTGATTGTTAGTTATTGTTATTGATTGGCTAGAACCTTCTATTGTTGTACTAGCAATAGTTATTGTAGCTGTACCTGTTCTTTTAAGTACAACTTCATGACCTGCTTGTAAACCACTTGTAGGTAAAGTTACTGTATATGTACCACTACCTGATAGAGCATTAATTGAATTAATACCTAATGTAGCAGTTCCTGTTATTACAGCACCGGATGCATTTGTAACACCTAAAAGTCCAGCACTTGGTAAATCTATTGTTAGTCCCATTAGCTTATTCCGTTTACGATCCAACCATTTGTAGCATCTGAATAAAACAGTTCAAATGAAGCTGTTGATTCATCAAGAACAAGTGATGTAGATCTCATTATTTTTTCTGACCCATTTGGGTTTATTGTCCATACATAAGATGAAGCTACATAATTACCACTTGAATTAAGTGATGACATGTTTGTAAATCTTATACTATCTCCTGCTGTACCTGCTGGCAAGCTTACTGTTCTGTCTGCAGATATTGCATCTAATATATAATGTTTAAAATTATCTACAGTTGTATTTGTAGTTAACGCACCACCATAAGCATAACCTTGTTTAAGAATAACTTGGCCATTTGCTGGTGCTGTAATTTGTAAATTATCAAAATTTATAGAAGCAACCGGTACATTATTATTACCACCAAAATCATATGTTGCACCATTAGCGGATGCTAATATACTTAGAGGAGCATGTGATACGGCTTTAGTCGATGTATCATAAAATAAATAATCCGACTTTGTTGCAGTTGGTATAGTGTTTAACTTAACATTTTCTGAATCTATATTAAATGTACTTGTATGTAGATTCATTGTACCATAACCCTGCCTACCAAAAGTAATAATATTTGTATCTGTATTATATGCAACAACTAAATATATATTAACAGACTGATCAAGTATTTGACCCCCCGCTGATGGAAAAGCTGTTGTATATGTACTTTCTACAAAATATAATTTTTGTCCCGAAGGTATATTAGTATGTATGTTTCCAAAATCTGTTCTATTACCACTTACTATTGTTGTAGATGTTGCACCTGTAGAAATTGCTTGTGCAGATGTAAGTGTAGCAGGAGAAGTTGCAGCTTGAAATAAAGCGCCAGCTGCATTTTGTGTACCATAGAATAATCTACCTATTGATATATTACCAGTAGGCCCTGCTAATGTTTCTGTAAGACCAGGTATTGCTTCAGCAACTCCTGATGTTAGTTCAGGTAAACTAAAAAAGTTACCATCTATTTTTATAGATGTGAGTAAACCTTGATTTGATAAACTACCAACTGATACATTACCAGATACTTGTTGTTGCGCTAGAGCACTACCAGAAGAATCTTGTAATTGAACACCTGTTGATGATAATACAGAACGTGTGCCATCTGTATTAATAGCAGTAAATGAGTTTTGCCCCATTATAGTTCTACCATTATTAGCAGTTGTATCTGTATCTTTTATAATGTCTTGTGTAAATCTAGTATCGTTTGATATTACATTTGCGCCGTTACCACCTATATTTAAATTAGTACCATCTGTAGTTAAAGTAACATTTGGTGCTGTATCACCAAATTCAATACTTCCTTCAGTATCTTTAATTTTTATAGGTCCGTGTACTGTAAGCGATTGAGGATCAGTATCTGGTGTATCTGTACCAATTACAACATCACCTTCAATATTTAATCCTCTTGTAATTTTTAACCCACCTACAATTTGTGTTTCAACCTGTGTAGCGCCGGTTAAAAATGTAAATTCAGTAAAAGCAACCTGACCGCCTGTATATGTTTGGCCTGTACCGAGGGTAACATTGAAACACCATTCTGTATATTTATTGCTCCCAGATGTTACATATTTACTGTCATTTGCAGCTGGGCTAGAACTTGTTAATGTTCCTGGATTAAAAGATGTTACTGTACCTGTATATGTAACACCTCCTAATACTCCTGAAAATGTAGCTGAGTTATCTGCAAATGCTTGAAAATCATAATCTACACCAAACTGGCCATCGTTATAATCACGTATAATTAAAAAAACTTGGCCTGTGCCAAGTGTATTTAAATATATATCAGCACCTGTGTTTACAGTGCTGCTTTTTAAAACAACATTTGTTTGTGTAGAACCTGCAAGTGTTCTAACCTGTGCTTTTTCAAATGCTGTACCTTCTCTGTTTACAGAAAGAAAGAAACCTAAAGGCACTACATCAGGTATGACAGCCGTTGTTTGGTCGCCAGTTATATATGCCTTTAGATCATCTATAGTATAATTTTTGGTTGCTAATGCGGAACTAGAATTTGCATCAGTACCCAAAAGCTTATCAGATCCCTCAATTACGGAATCGATTGTATATGTACTGATTCTTGCCATTATTTATTTTTTAGTAAAGTTCCTTTTCTAGCGTCCTTAGTTCTTTTTGTAATAGGCTGCATTGCTTTTTTTTCATCACCAGGTTTTGTATTTATATGTACTCCTGGTAAAACGTCATAAAGATGTACTTTTTTTGATTTTTTCATTTTTTTATTTTTATCCGTTAGTTATAAGTGCAGCAACTACAGCATTAACTTTAATAACGTCACCTGTAGCCCATTTATATTCTTGTTGTAATCCTTCAGGGGCTTTTAACATAATTATAGGATAATCAACACCCGATTTAGTTATTGTCATTACAGCTGTAACACTATTAGGTCGTACCTTAACATCAAATACTAGTTTAGCTACATCTGTTACATATGTGCCGTCAGTGTTTTTATCAGGACCGTTAGTCATAAAATCTCTAAGTACAACACCTGTTATTATATCACCATTGCTTGGATTAGATGCAGTATAAGTTACCTCTCCTGTTGTAGAGCTTATTGTTGGTGTAACTGTTAATATTGCCATTTTGTTTTATTTTTTTTTGTTAAAATTTTTTATAGCTTGACTATAGACTTTATCTATATATGTTTTTCTTTTTAATATTTTATTTCTTTTAGCAGACTCTGGAATAGTTTCTTCGCCTATAAGCATTTTATATATTCTATTTATAAGATACTTACCTTTATAACTTATTTTATATTTATTGTGATCTCCAACGCGTCCTTTCCCAATATGGATTTTATCAATCCAACCGTTTCTTTGAAGTCTATAAAACCTTTCTTTATCCCAAGAATAGTATATTGTACCGTCTTTAAAATCATTTATAGTAAAATAAGTTATTGGATCTAAATAGAATAATAATTCTAAATCAGAAATGCTTAGCTCGTTATTTTTACATGCCCAGCGAGATATAAGCCTGTAGTTTTTTAAAAAATCTACTTTAAGCTCGCCTCTTTGAACAAAGTCTGATCTATCCATTATAAAACTGCTATTACGTCTCTTAACATAATTACTTTATATATTTGTTTATTATGTTCAACGTCATGGCCTGCAACTTTATCAAATAAAATTTTATCATTTTTTTTAATAACATCAGGCCCTGAAGATATAACTATACCTTTTCTATATCTTATATCTTCTCTATGTTTTTCACCTAATTCTAAACCGCCCTCGGTTTTTACAATTTTTTCTAATACTTCTTCAAGTATTATATAATTACCTATTGCATTCATACTTCTCTAACATTTGATATTACACAATCTGTAGATAATATTGTTGTTGCAACAGATATTGCATTTTGTAATGCTGTTTTTGTAACAAGCAGTGGATCAATAATTCCTTTATCAATCATATTTTTACGACATCCACAAGTCACATCTACTCCTTCACCCCACTTTGTTAAATTATAATCTTCGAGGCTTAATCCAGCATTATTAAGTATTTTGGTAAATGGTGCAATAAGAGCATCTTGAAGTATATTTACTCCTTTTAATTCACCTTGATTTAATTTATGCTCCCAATCCATTGTAGCAGCATTAGCAAGTGCAGAACCACCTCCTGGCAGTATACCTTCTTTTTTAGCAGCTCTAACTGAATGGATTGCATCGTCTACTCTATCTTGCTTTTCTTTTAATTCAACTTCAGTTGCTGCGCCTACCATTATAACAGACACACCACCGCTTAGAAGTGCAATTCTATCTGTTAAATGTTTACTCATAACAGCATGATCTTCTTTAGCAAGAGTAGTTTTTAAATACTCAATTCGATCTTGTACTTCTTTGCTTTTTTCTGAAACAACAAGTACAGTACCATCTTTATCGGAAACAGCTTTATCGGCTGATCCTAGCATGTCAGGGGTAATCGCATCAATCGAATCCCCCAGGCTCTCATCAAAAACAGTAGCCCCGACAAGCAATGCAAGGTCCTCCAGTATATCTTTTCGTTTAAGCCCAAAACTAGGAGGGTCTATAACATTGACCTTAATATTGCCCTTTGCTTTGTTCATTGCAAGTGCCGTAAGTGGCTGTGATTCCAAAGGTGCAATAAGGAGTATACTTCTATTGGACTTAATAGCATACTCCAGGATTTCTTGAATTTTTCTAACATTAGGTATATCAGAAACACTCATGAAGATGAGAGGGTTTTCTAATTCACAAAGCTCTTTTTCTTTATTAGTATAAAAATGTGGAACTTTGCAGGTACTACCAACTTTAGTACCATTTACATTTTCAATATATGTGTCATTACTCGGTGATGTTTCCATAGTAACTATACCATTCTCACCTGCTGTTTCAAAAGCATGAGCAATAGTAGTGCCTAAATCAACATCATTATTTGTAGATATAACAGATACATCTTGTAACATTTTAAGATCTACAGGTATTGCTTTATCTGTTATATATTGTATAACATCTTTAGCAAATTTATTTATACCCGACTTTATATCTCTAAATGAAAAGTCTTGACCTTTTAATTTATAGAATGAATCTATTATTGCTTTTGTTAGTACTATTGAAGTTGTAGTACCGTCACCAGCAATAGATGCGGTTTTTTGTGCTGCTTGTTTCATCATAGACACAGCGATATTTTCAACCGGATCTTGTAATAATATATTGTTTGCTACTGTTACACCATCTTTGGTAACATGCGGATCTCCATAATCATTTTCTATAATTACATTTCTACCACTTGCACCAAGTGTTGATCCAACAGCTTCTGCTATTTTATCTATACCTGTTAAAAGCTTTTCTTGTGCACTCTTATCAAAGTGCATCTTTTTTACTAGCTTTGTTTTACCGAATTGTGACATTTAATTTGATTAAATTATATTATTTTATTGAAATAGTTTATCTTTTTGTTTTTGTTTTTTTTCAAATAATGTTTTCTTTTCTCCTATATATATTTTATAGCCAACTTTAAACCTAGTTCTAAACCTAACATCTTCATTTGGTTCAAAATCCATGTTTTCATTAACATCTATATAAGCTTGGCCCTTAATAGAAGCACAAGAATAACATACAATTAACAATAAGATAGCAATTATTTTTTTCATTTTTTTTTTAACAGTTCCACTTACGTCTAGCAGCTCTACCTCTTTCTGAGGTCCAACCTTTAGAACGTGCACAAAAAGATTTTCTTCTTTTTGCTGCTTTACTGCCTTTCTTCAATTTAGAAGGAGGTGTGGTAACTGCAGTTTTTAATTTACTGCCGGGATTATCTCTTCTATATTTAGCAACCCCTTTAGCCGTCATACCACCGCCGGCTTTTTTTCCAGTACCTCCGCCTTTTTTAACTTTAGCATAATAGCCAAGTGATTTTCTTTTTGAAGGAGCAGGTGGCTTACTTCTTCTTTTTCTTTTTAGTATTGGCATTATTTTCTTTTTTAGTTCCTTTACCGTCGTTGCCACGATTATTTTTAATAGATTTAAATTTATTATCTTTATGATCAAAATCTAAACCTTTTAAATTACGGCCTGCTTTTTTAGCAGCTCTTCTCTTTTTTTGGTTGTCTGCTCGCTTTTTCTTTCTATCTGAAGAATTAGCATAAGCAAGATCTCTTTTAGCTTTGGCTGCTCTAGCTTTAAATGATAATTTATAACTCATTACTTACCATCTTTACATGAACATCTTCTATCATCATAATCCATTGCCGCTTTAAGAATTATCTTATCCATTATATTATCTTGGTTTTCAAGCATTTGCTTTTGCAAATCTATAACCATTTTTTCTAATCTATCTTTTTCACTTACAAGATTATCAATTTGACTTTCTTTTTTCTCAAGAGCACTTTTAAGTGAAGTTATATCATCTGGTTTTGTACCAGTGATACTACTTATTATTATAGGTATTGATGCTGCAATAGTACCGATTAGCATCATTACAACTTCTTTATTAGAATCCAATACTGGAAACTGTAATAGTGTTATTATAATACCTATTACGAACAGAAATATAAATAAGCTACCCGCGTACGAGCGAATTTCTTTAGCGACGCCGTTTTTTGGAAGTGACATTTTTTTTAGCTTTAGTTGTTCTTCTTCTTATTTGAGATGTTTTTCTCCCCATGCCTACCCTCTTTTTTTCAGCCACTGCTCTTTTCTTTTCAGAAGGTGACATTTCTCCCCAAGTTTTTACTGTCTTGCTGGATATTCTTCTTGAGGGCCTGCATTTTTTTGTGTTCTTATTCTTACGAGAACCGCAAGGGTTACCTTTTTCGTCAGTCCATTTTTCTTTAAACCAACGCTTAAGATTTAAACCAGCTTTGGTTTTCCTTACGGCCATTATTTTTTATGTAATTTTTGAACATTAAAAGATGCGTATAACGATGCTCCTTTGTGTGGAACAAATTTACCTGAATGTTTCATGAGCTTATAACCAGCTCCTTTTTTCATCCAGTGGTAACCAGCAGGTGCTTTAACTCTTTTAGCTGCCACTGTTTAAATTTTACCCATATCTCTTTTCCTCTTAATATAGTCTCTCATAGAGCCTCTAGTAGCAGAAGGAACAACATCTTTTTTTGGAGGGCCATCACCATTTTTCTTTTCAAAAAGGCTTCCAAGTCCATCACTTAATTCATCAGCAGATGCAGTTTCAATTTCACCTTCGTTTATATTAGCTGTTATGTATTTATCAGCACCGGCAGAATCTTCACTAAAGTCCATACCTTTTACAGTTAGCTTAAGAGGTCCATCTCCTTCTGGATTTCCTTTTTTAGCATCTTCTGGAGCAGCTAATATTTTTTTCTTTAAATGGTCAGGTAAATTTTTTTGATTTCCCACTAATGCTTTTAGTATAGGTGAGTCCTCAGACATTTTAAGAGGTGTACCGCAAGGTTTGCTTTTTGGATTCATTCCAGCAGCACCTAAGTTTTGTGGTCCTATTCCCATAATTATTTTTTTTTACGTTTTCTTTTCTTTTTCTTTTTTGCAGCTTGTTCATTACGACTAGCCCATACGGCTTTACGCTGTGCTGCGCTTTTAAAAGGCATTACTTTTTCTTGCTATGTTTCTTATAAAACTTAGAAGCTTTTGTTAAAGCAGATATACCTTTTTTAAACATTCCTTCAGCTTCTTTCATATACATGTTACCATCTTTTTTCATCATATTACTATGCTTCTTTAACATATTGCTTCTTGAAGGACCATTCTTTTTAGGAGCTTTTGGCACTCTATCTTTTTTAGTTAGGTTTGATAAAAACTTTTTAGCTCCTGCTAAATCTGTACCTTTGTATCCAGCTTTTCTAGCTCTAGATATATTTGTTTTTTCTTTTAATCCTGGCATGATTTTTATATTTAATAGTTATTTTTTTTGTTTTATAGCTTCAAGCAATCCGCGTTCATATTCTAATTGCTTTTCAATTTCAAGTATTCGCGACTCAAGTTTATCTATAACGATAATCTTCTCATCTAATCTTCCGTGTACCAGATGTATTTCATCTTTAACCGATGTAAACTCTGAGAATATTCCTCCTGCTGTAAACACCGCAGTTACAAACATGATAACTATGGATAGATTATTCTTTATAAATGTATCTGGCATTACTTTTTCTTTTTGTTAGCTTTTCTAATTGCTTCTTTACCTTTTTTAAATATAGAAGCAACTTGGGCTTTACCCATAACCCTTGCTCTTTGTTCTCCAACTGTTAATATTTGGATCTTACGAGCATAGGGTTTACTAATGCGCTTTACTTTAGCAACAGTAGCTCTTGCATCTGCGGGCGTTTTAAATTTTATACTAACTGTATCCTTTGGATTTTCATCAGTATAAAGACGCCGGCCAGATCCTTTAGGTTTTTTACCCGTACCCACTTTGGGGTCTTTCTTCTTCCGAGGCATTATCCTATGTTACCGCCTCTTTTACGGCACTTAGCTATATATCCCGATGCGTATGCTGATGGGAATACGTCAAATTTAGCTTTTGCTTTTCTATAGCAAGCATCTTTCTTGCCTTTACTCTTTTTGGCAAACGGGGATAAAGAGTTATTCCTTATCCCTGAATGCTTACTTATAAAAGTTCCGCTCATTATTTAAATGTTTTTACCACTTTTGGCCCTTCTAGAGCTTTTAGTTTGTTTTTATAATGTTCAATAGAAGAATCGATGGCTCTTTCTGCACCCTCAACTGTTTCTCTTCGGGTCACATCTTCCCATTTATCTTCTTTGTCTGTACTCTGGCACTCGGTTTGATAAAAGCCATTTGGCAATTCGACGATACGCCAGTTACTTTTCTTTACGATGCGTTTCCACATTGCAATAGTTTCTTCTGGTATTTGTGGCTGCATTTGCATACCGGTGTTCCAGGTCTGATACTTATAATATAGTGTCATAATAATAGGTTTTAATTGGTTAAAAGGTTGCCCCTCTTTATATTTTACCCCGGGGCCGATTGGTATATATTGGTTATATTACAAAAATAGAGTGTTTGACTTATACGTATGTATATGATAATCAAGTACTTAGGAAAATGTATTTATAAAACACCCCATATATTGCAATATTTTGTACATTTTACTGCATTTTATTCAATAAATGTATAATATTGTCAATAATATGTCAATTCTATGTTATTCATTGTCAACACTTTACATTATATTATAATATTATTGCTAATATTTCAATATTTTACTATTATTTATACATTTTTTGTCACATTATTGTTAATTTCAACTTATTACTACATTATTAACAATTATATATTAATAAAATATAGTATTTACTTTTATATTATATTATTTTCAATGTTTTTAAATATAATTAATAATATAATAATTTATTTATAAGTTTTTCAATAATATATTAATACATTATTATTATAGTACAATTTATTGAAAATGTGACAATTTATATATTTATATTATAATATACGTTACATTTAATATATATTTTAGATATTATAATAAATTAAAAAAAT
>CEWA01010466.1_pt1 | contig 19213 bp, 23 predicted proteins | sample 530361 | NCBI WGS metagenome assembly CEWA01 (sample SAMEA2620000, study PRJEB7988) | marine metagenome | biome: marine biome (ENVO:00000447); feature: surface water layer (ENVO:00002042); material: "saline water (ENVO:00002010), including plankton (ENVO:xxxxxxxx)" | depth 5 m
TTAGGAGTATTAAAAACAATTATCGAAGTCGCACAAAGTCGTGGTGCTTTCAAAGCCAACGAACTAGAAGCGGTAGGAAAAACGTATTCTAAATTAGAAACATTCTTAGCTTCGATTCAAAACCAACAAGTAGCTAAAGATCCAAATGCTCAAGCACCAGCAACTGCTCCGGCAACTGCTCCTGCAAGTGAGCCAATTGATCCTGCTACAGGGGAGGTAAAATAATGGCCCTAAAACACATAGGAAGATTCAAAGAGAACGGAAGAAAAGTTGCCGTTGTCTTTAGAACATTACCTGATGATCCAGATAGTGCTTTAGTAGTACAAACTGAGAACTTAGGTGATTCAGAGCATGACATATTAATTAATATGTTAGAAAGCAATACAGGACAAACTGCTGATGAATTAGCAGATGCTATGCAACGTACTCCATTAGGAGACGGTAGCATTATGTTAGCTAACTTTCACGTTAACGGCAAGTTAACTAAAGTTAAGACAAGCGACATTGAGATGACACCTGATACACAAACTACAATTTCACTTGATGAATTAAACAAGGTGATTGCAGAGCAAAAAGGCGTATCAGTTGCTGACTTGGCTGTCGGTGGTACATCAGTGGAAGAAGTAGGTTCAGTGAGTGCTCCAGCAACTACAGTACCAAGCGGTGAAGCGGCGGCTACTGTTGATGCATCAAAAGAGCAACCTTTATCAGATGAAGATCTAGCTAAAAATATGAGAGCTGATGCTGATAGAATGTTTAAAGAAGCTGAAAGACTACGTAAAGAAGCTGAGGATTTAAGCCCTAGTAAAAAGGCGAAATCCAGTGCCAAGGCCTAGGACAAAGTCCAAAAGGCTACCTGTAGAAGTTGTTTCTAAATGGCCGGACGTATTCGGAGACGTAGATGTTCACGCCATTCCGTTGGAGTACTTAGACTCGTTAAGAGTGCGTTTTAACAACGGCAAGACTTGGGAAGTAACAGTAGACCTAACTAAGAACCCTGTTAAACAACTTGAAAAGACCCTTAAAGACCTGTTTAATACTTATGATAGCAGTATTAAGCACGTTGATTTTAAGCTAGATACAGATCGCATTAAAAAAGACGTACAAAAACGTACTAGAAAGTTCATCAAGCATCGTAAGTAATATTGTTAAAAAGGTATAAATACATATAACAGATCCAGGAGTTATATAGAATGGCATTAAAACTTAGAAGAGGTACAGACTCACAAAGACAGCTAATCACACCAGCTGATGGTGAATTAGTATATGCAACAGATACCAAAAAGTTGTTTATTGGTGACGGAACTACTGCTGGAGGAAACCCAGTTGATACAGCCGGTACGGAATTAGGTTCAAACCTTTCTTTAAACAATTATAACATAACTGGAACAGGTAACATTAACGTTGACGGTAATATGACACTTACCGGCAATATTACTGCTGATGGTAACTTAACATTAGGTGGTAATTTAACAGTTGGTGATGCTAATACAGATACATTAAATTTAACTGCTAAAATTGAATCACACTTATTACCAGATGTTGATAGTGCTAGAAACGTAGGTTCTAGTGTATTACGTTGGGGACAAGGACATTTTGGAAGTGTACACGTAACAGATGATATTAGTGCTGGTTCTGTAAATGCTAATATTGTTGGAGACGACAGTACAGTAATTATTAATAAAGCAACTGGAGCCATTAATGCTTCAGGTTCTTTCAAAGGTGACATTAATGCAACTGATAACTCACCTTTCTTTAATGCAACTTCAAAGGCTGTTACCGCAGGTTCAGGTACATTCACTGGAGCCGTTAGTGCTCCTAGCATAAGTGCTGAAAGCATTGTTGGTAACTTCAAAGGTACTATTGTTGGAGATGATTCAACTGTACTAGTAGATGCTGTCAACAGTAGATTAAATTTAACTAACGGTGAATTAAGTATCGTTGGTGGCGTACTAAAATGTACACAAAGTATTTTCCAAATTAGTGATACAACAGAAAACATTAACACAGAATTACATATCTATCACGGACCAGGTGGAAACTTTAGTTCACAGAAGTTTCACTCAATTGGTGGTAATGATGCACTAGATCCAGGTGGTGTTGCATTTAGAGGTTACAAAGGTGGCTTCATTGGATCAGGTAACGAAACACAATTAGCCGCAGGTGACTACTTAGGTCAGATTAATGCACAATCATATGATCCAGTACACAATGGCGGAACAAGTGTTTTATCAAGTTTGATTTCATTCAGAATTGATCCGGACGAATCAGTAGCTAACGATACGTTCAAAGGACAAATAGAATTTGTTAACAACTCAGGAACAGGTAGTTCGGTAGCACCTGTGTACATGACTTTTGATAGTTCAGGTAGACTTGGTGTTAACAAACAGAATCCTACTTCAACTTTAGATGTAGACGGTACTGCGGCATTCTCAAGCACGGTACAATTTGCGGCAATGACAACTGTACAGAGAGATGCTTTGGCAAGTGTTGCTCAGGGTATGGTAATCTACAATACGACTGCAAGTAAATTCCAAGGACGCACAGGCGTTGCTTGGGTAGACTTACACTAAAGGATTTTTCTTAAATCTAATACTTAAAGACAACCTATTATTATCCGTGTCATTATATACTTGGTGCGGAACACTTGTATTAAAGAACGTAGGTTTGTTTAGATAGAATGTAGTAACTTCCTCAAATTTACTGTCATCACTAAAACGTGAATACATGGTACCATCAGGAAGTTTAATATCAATTTGATCACCTTCAATTAGCTTATACATTTTAGTATAAGTTTCATCACAGTTTTCTATAGGAAAGTTTAATGCAATATTTCTGCTGTCGTCCATTAGATCAATGTGTGGAACCTTAGTAGCATCTTGTCCGTTAAAAGGATTTACTTTTATCCCGACTACTAATAAGACTTCTAAGTCATTGTCTTTTGTCCATTGCATAAAGCTAGTACAGTCTTTTTTAAATTTTTCTGCATCTAGCAATACAAAAGGTTGGTCATTCTTTTGCATATTTTCTTTTGACCAATTAAACAGTTCTGTACTTACTGTAGGATCAACTTCTATTTGTTTAAAGTAAAACATGATCCTCCCACGGGTGTTTTTCTAAATGTGCTAGAAAGTTTTCTGGATTAAGTTTCCATACTGTTTGTGTAACACCTCTATAATCTATTTCTTTAATTCTAGTAAACAATCCTTGTTTGGACATTATTGGTAACCATACTCTGTGTACTGCTCGTTGTGATCCACCTTCCAAATCATTTGTGGTACAATACATATTACTATCCATGCCACACCATTCGATCATCTTAGGAACATAAAAACGTGAAGTAAGATCTTCACAACGTTTCATTCTTCCCATTGATCCTGCATTGTGTAACATACCGCCAACTGCACAGGTTCTTGTTAATATGCGATAACTGTTTTCTCCCATTTCTGGAAACGTATGTACTGCGGTTGCACCCATGGCCTTATCATCTTTAAACAATATAAACACTTGACTCTTTTCTTCATTGTTAAAAGCGTCAATCATAATTTTTTGATTTGAATTGTTTACGTAACCCTGTTTAGCCGCGGCTTCATAAAAGTCCGTTAAGTCCATGTCTGGAGTGTGTTCTAAAAGTTTATAATATGTTTTCATAATTAAATGCTATCCTGTGAAGTACCCTATCTTCCATCTTATCGTATGCCCAACGTTTATGTATGCTTAACCATTGTTCACTTATAACTATATCACCATCTTCCCAATCATGATCATAACAGAACTGTGGTTGTGTAACGTGTTCTATGAGTCTATCCATTAGGTCTTTAAATTCGTATTTGTCCTTGCCAGGCATACCTAGTATCTGTAAGAACGGAAAGTATAATCCTGTTTTACCTGCGTCATTGGTATGTACTAAACTAAAAGGTTTATCTGTTGCATGATGTTCTACAAAGAACTTGCTAGGACTATATGACCCGCTTTTATATCCTAGTGTTATTAGCGAATCTTTTATTTCGTGTTTAAATGAATCACTCATTGCTTCGTAACTAGCAATATTATTAATCCAACTTGTTCTACTACCCTTTGTACCCTTAACACCATATAACCATATCAAAGGATCACGTTCATAATTACTCGCTTGGTTGGCGTGCCAGTCTAGTGCAGAAGTATGTCCAAACAATCCTTCTTCGCCCTTGTCGTTCTTTTCTCCTGTAACACGTAATATGTGATTACCAACTGCAAGATGTTCTGTGCGTTGTCCTTCCTTAGGCTTGGTAGGATCTAATATGTATTGTACCTTACCTATGTGTTTGCAAAAATTAACTTCTTGTTCTGGAGTAAGTTTTTGATTCTTTACTACAACTACCATGTTGGATAAAATTAACTTTGCTATTTCTTTAGCCATAACTTCATCTACTTCTGCTATGTTTATATCTTGTAGCTCTATGGCCCAATCATTTAAGTAATTAATTTTCATTTGTACCTCACATGGGTGTAATCATTCTTTACACTTTCATTTAAATCCATTGCAACGTAATCGTGTCCGTATAGTGTTAGGTCCTGTGGAATACGTTCCTTAAACTGTTTATACTTTAATTCTAACTGCTCTGGTTCTTCGTTCCAATGTAACATTTCGCTTGACCAAATATTTGTAGTCCATAATACTTTGTTACCTGTTTGTGCTTCAATTACATCAAATAAGTTTTTACTTTCGTTAACAATATCTATCTTATAGAAGTTATGTTCCAGTTCTACATACTGATCCCACAACTGTTTAAATGCTATTGCACCGCCGAATTCGTTTAATTCTTGATGCCAATATGACTCGTAATTGCCCCTATACGTTGAACTGAAGTTATACTTTAGGTCGTGTTCCAATAGCCAAAGGTGTAAATCCAAGCCATCCCACGTTTCTAATAGGTGCCTTTTGTATAGTAAACTAGCATCACACCAATCAAAGTAGTGTACCTTTGTAAGTTTATTAAAGCCATTTGTTTTTAATATTGCTAAAGGTTTAAATCCTGCGGCCGCACTAAACAAGTGATCTATGTTGTCTGTGCGTTTACCTTCTCCACTTAATCTTTCTGTGTTAAACGCATACACTCTATCCTTTTCTATTTCTTCTTGGTATCCTAATTTACGTATCCAAGCCTTTTGATTATATTCTAATGTATCAACTATAGGATCATTGCGTTTATCTAACCATACTTTTTCTAACGATTTACTTTTATTATATGGATATAAGAATACCTTACACTCACGCATATCTAACGTAAGGTTATCTATTTGAATGTTGTTTCTACAAGCTATGTCAATCCAGTTACTTCCGTCTGAAGTTATTTCGCATTTGATTTCTCCTTCGCCTGCTTTTACCCAAGCTGGAGTGTATTCACTGTTTACTGTATTTTTGCTAAACTCTACGTTCTTGTACAAAGGCTTTCTATCCCAGAATATTCCTAGTTCATCAAACTCTGGCTTGCCTAGTTCTGTCCACTTATCTAAATTAACAAACAAGTATTGTCTATGTAAGCCCGGATAAGCACCTTGTGTAATATAGTGGTGTTGGCTTTTCTTGTCCATGATATGTCCAACTACAAAGAAGTCTGGATTATCTTTTGCGTATTTTAAACTTTGTTTAACTAAACTTGGTCCTCTAAATAACAAAAGACCTTGACAAGCTATCATGCAATACTTCTTATCCTTTTGTATTGCGTTTTCTAATAATTGTTTTACACTAGTATCAAAGCCAACATAAGAAGCTAGTTTCATTTTTAACATACGATTAACATAAAAGTATGTCATATCAAATGTGCGTTTAGCAACAAACTTGCTTTCTATATCACGAGAAATATCAAGTATGCCTATGCCTACTTCGTTGTCGTTTGATAAATCTTCGTAGTATCTATCTACGGATAAACTATTCCAATCCTTCATGCAGTCTGTCCTTATTTGTATAATAACTTTTTCTAAGAACGTAGAAAAAATCTCTTGCACGTCTACCTAGTTCAGAATGTATTATCATATGTATTCTTGGTTTGTCGCTTTGATTCCAAACACTATGCACGTTGCTAATGTCCATTAAGAAAGCACTACCTTGATCTTTGAAAGGTACTATGCCTTGATCTTTCATTACAAATACACAACCTTCCGGATTGTTCAAACTGATGTTACATACACTTAAACGTTTTTCTGCATCTGGTCTGTCCTGGTGTGGCAAAATATATCCGCCTGGTTCCAATAACATGAATCTTACTCTATTAAGATATTCCATTGGCCATACATCTGTTAGAAACTTTTTTGTTTCAGGACATTTGTCTGCTACCCAAGTCCAATCTAAACTTTTTAGAACTTCTTCTCGCTCTAGTCCATAACTGTTTAAGGATTGTGTATCCTCATCTAGTCCGTGTAGTGTAAGGCTTTTCCACCCATGCCCATAATCATCTCTATGGCTGTGAAACTTGTCAATTAAATTTTCTGCTTCGACGTACATACCCTTGAAAGGTTGCTTGTCTAATGCACTAAGATGGAAGTAAGGCCATTGTGATTCTTCAAGTAACCATTGAACATCAAACTGATCTGGGTATTGTTTGTTAATGATTTTACCGTTTTTTTGGTGGAATTCTTGTAGTTCTTGCATAGTAATATTTACCGCCACGTTGGAGTTAAATACCCATATATTGGCTTAAATACTATATGCCCTATCTACATTTAAAAGATATTGATACAATTACTGTAGACTTTACTAGTTATTGTAATGCTATGTGTGGGAATTGCAGTAGAAACATTGGTGGTACAGAAGTTAATCCACAGATGCCTCTTGAACATATGAGACCTGTAACTTGGAAAAAAATATTTACAGAAGAAGTATGTGAAAACATAAACAAGATTGTTTTAAATGGTGCCTATGGAGATCCGTTACGTAACCCTTACATATTTGAATGTATAAATTATTTGCGTAATTACAAGATGCCAGAGATACATATACATACCAATGGCGGAATGAATGGTCCACAATTTTTCGCAGAGTTGGCGAGATGTTTGAAACCTTTTCCTTTTCCAACCCATGTAGTTTTTAGCATTGATGGATTAGAAGATACTAATCATTTGTACAGAAGAAATGTACAATGGCACAAGGTTATGGAAAATGCAAAAGCATTTATAGAAGCTGGTGGACTTGCACGTTGGCGTATGCTAGTGTTCAAGCATAATGCACATCAACTAGAAGAAGCAGAACAGTTAAGCAAGGACATGGGCTTTGGTGCGTTTGACATAAATGGTGGTTATACGTTTAGTGCAATAGATAGTGTAGTAAATGAAGCTATGGAGAAGTTTAAAGCTAGTAAGAAGGATACTGCACGTACAATTACATATGAAAAGAAACATTTAGATAATGTAAAACGTGTGGAAGGATTATTAGAAAAAGGATTCGACAAAGGTTGCATAACCTGTAAGTGGCAAAAGAAACGTAAGATACAAATAAGCCATATGGGCGAAGTGTTTCCTTGTTGCTATACACTTGCTGATAGATATCCTAAAGACCTAAACAGTCCTTATGGAAAAGACATAGGCACTATTAAATGGTTAAACGTAAACGATACACCATTAACTGATATATTAGAAAGCAATACATTAACAGATCCTATGGATAAAAGATTTAAAATTTGTGAGGTAACTTGCGGTGAAGTGTAAGTACTTAGAACATCAGGTTATGATACGTCCAGACGGAGAGTTCCGTATGTGTTGTATTAGTAAAGAAAAAACTAACAAGGAAAACATAAAGGATATGTCTCCTGAAGAATGGTTAGCTAGTGAAACTCCTACCAAAGCAAGAGAACAATTAGCACAGGGTGAATGGCCAGAGGCTTGTAAAAAATGTCAGCTTATGGAAGAAGCTGGTAAACCTAGTATGCGTCAAAGACCAAGAGAGTATGGTCCAGGTGTTAGCCATTTAGATATTAGGTTTGGTAATCAATGTAACTTACGTTGTACTATGTGTTATCCAGGTAGCTCTAGCAGTTTATACGAGGAACATAAAGAACTAAAAGCAAAAGGCGAAAGCCCATGGGGTTGGTTTGATTACGGTTTGTATAATTGGTATACAGATGAGCAAGGCGAAACACTTGCACGTAATCCTAATCTAAGAGAAGTATATCTAACAGGCGGCGAACCTATGATGGTTAAAGGGCTTAACAAGTTCCTAGCAAAATTAGATCCATCAGTTGAAGTACGTTTTAATACTAACGGTACACTATTCAATCATAAGGTGTTTGACGAGCTTAAAAGGTTTGAACGTGTAAACATGAATTTCAGTATTGACGGCATAGGTAAAACAAATGATTACATACGTTGGGGAAGTGATTGGGATACTATAGAATACAATCTAAATAAATTTAGAGAAGTTGCTGATGTAAGTTTAGGCCCAACCGTACAGATTATGAATGTATTAGAACACGATACTTACATAGAATACGCACAGGCTAATGACCTAGAAATTTTTGATAACTTGTTAATGACTCCTGATTGTTTGCATATTAAAAATGCACCACAGGAAATGAAAGATAATATAAAACACTTTGACTATTGGATGTCACAGCCAACAAGCACAGAAAAGCAAGACGAATTTAGAAAGTGGATAAGTGTGTTAGATAAACACAGAGGTTGTAACATAAAAGATTATTTGCCAGAGGTAGCAGGATATTATGGAATTAGTTAAAGAGAACAAAGAAAAGAAACGTAAAGTCTATAAGCTAGACGATAGATATAGAAAAGTATGGGAAGGTGTACATCAGGAAATGATGGAAGAACACGTTGCCGTATTAAATGTAGTAATGGAAGGTTGGGTAATCGACTGTGGCATAACTACAGAAACCACGTGGATTGATTATCATATAGTTCCAGGTGTACCTGCAAGTACGTTTGAACACACACCAGAATTTATTAAAAGGGTATATGACTTCTGTATAGATAGCATACGCCAAACATCACCTTATGTACATTATGATTGGGTGTTAAGCAATATACTAATTGACGGAGAGAATATGTATTTGATCGATTGGGATAATGTTGGAATAAAAAATCCTTTAGAAATACATACTAAATTAGAAAGCGATTTAAGATCTGCTTTTGGAGATAAGTTTGATGCAGTACTACAAAAAAATTAACATAGATTACGATCACGGATTGCTAACACAGATTGCGGATTCGTATATGAATCTAGCACAAGATGGCTTTACCAGTCATAATGGAGAGTATATTACATACGCCAGTGTTGCAGAAAAGCTAGGAGCAAATTCCTATAGTGTAAAGAGTTTATACTTCAAAGACATTCCTGAAAGTTTTATAGAGCTACCAATGTTTGACGATCTTGCTAAAATTTTTAAAAGATCTAAGGAAGACATATACAAGTATTCACAATACTTTATAATTGAAGGAAGCCTATCTCCTCACGTAGATAAAAGAACTGCGGCCTTTACCATTCCACTAAAAGGAGTTGACTCTCCTATAGTTTGGTATGATGCTGATGACAATGTTTTGGACAGTTATACATACGAAGGTCCTACACTAATTGATACCCATACTAAACACGGTGCATTAGATAACAGCCATCTAAGACTGCATTTCCAAGTAGGGGGTTTTAACAAACCATTTTCCGAAATAGTAGAGAATATATAATGAAATGTTTCGCTCCTTGGCACAGTATTTTGGTACGTTTTAACGGTGATATTGTACCTGATGGTGTGTACTTAAAACGTTACGGAAACGTGCTACAAACGCCTTTAAATGACCTTTTAAACAGCTTTACAGCGTCATACACACGTGATTCTATCCGTAGTGGAGTGTTACCGCCCGAGTGCGAACAATGTGCTTTAAAAGAAGCCTCTGTGGGTCATAGCAGGCGTAAGTTTTTTGAAGATATATTGAATCCAATGCTTAAAGATAAGGAGTATGACTACTCCAAAAACTTCACAGATATCTACTTTTTGGAGTTTAATATGAGCAATATATGTAACCTAAAATGTCGTATGTGTGATGGTATCAATTCGAGTGCTTGGGTCAAGGACGATCTTAAACTTGCACAAAATGGTAACCCATATTTTAGAAGAACTGATGACCCAGAATTTGGTTACACTAACAAGAGCGAAGAGATCATAGAAAAATTATTTGAGGATCCTACACCATTTATGAACTTACGTTATCTAAGTATTAAAGGTGGAGAACCTTACATGGAGCCTGCAAACAAAAAGATATTGCAGAAGTTTATAGACTTAGGAGTTGCTAAAAATGTTACACTTGACTGGACAACAAATGGTACGATTGTTGATAAAGAAATACAGGAACTTGCGAGACACTATGGCGAAACTAAATGGACAGTAAGTTTAGAAGGTACAGGTAAGCTATATGAATATATCAGAGGTGGAAATAACTTTACGTTTGAACAGTTAAATGAAAACCTAAAACAATATGACTTTGATAGAATTATTATTGCTGTTACTGTAATGGCTTATAACATTTCACACTTGGATAAAATACATTGGTGGTTTGAAGAAAACAAACAAGACAACTGGGAAATATATTTTAATAATGTTGTTGCGAAACCACCTTACTTGAATCCAAGAATATTACCTAACGAAATACTAGATAAGATTGATTTTAGATTTCCTAATATTAACTATACACAAGATGACTATCTTGGTAAGCATATAGACGTGTTTGTAAATTATACCAAAGACTTGGATAAGATTAGAAATACTAATGTTCTGGATTACTGTCCGGAGTTACGTCCTCTCTTTGAATAGGATCCATTGCGATATAATGCAAGTTCATATTCGTTGGACTATCAATTACCCACTTAACCATTTGCCCTGCTTGTAACAAGCTAATCTTATTCTTGTTATCCTTTTGTATTTTGTATTTAGAACGAAGCTGTCCGAAAGCAATATTGCTTATTCTAATTTTATTTGTACCCCAACATACATACTTACAGAGCTTTTTGCTTTCTTCATCTAATGCAGTTTTATTTTTTACATAGTTCTCTTGGCTAAACTCTGGAAAGCCTTCAGGTGCATCTAAAGGTTTTGATGTATCTGCAACTTTACCCCAATACGAACTTGTACTGCTGATGTTTATAATATGATTACCTTTGAATATAGGATAAACCTTTTTAAGTAATGTTACTTGTTCTCCTCCAGGTCCATACTGACTGTTTATAAAAACATCAAAGTCTTTTATGTAATCAGCAATAGCATCTAGATTGTTAACGTCCCAGCCGTTCCATCTACCAATAAACTCTACCCTATTCTGACTGTATGCTTGATATACTCCTTTGCATAACCCTTCATAATTAGGATTACCCGTCATTATTATTCTACTCATATTCAACTTGCTCCTTCTTTAAGAAAAGGTCACTTAAACAACTGCAAATACTTTTACCACATACTATAGGCTCAGTTGGTAACTTATATCTTTCTAAGTTTCCTATTGGTCCTCCAAATTGACAATCTGCTCTATACATATTGCCCCACATATCTATATTTACTCCGTCAACACCTGCCCAACACTTCCAACCGACAAACTTGTTTTTACCTTCTAGTATTAGTTGGTTAACATCTACGTCTTTGCTATCCTTGAACCAATCATTAAATTGTAATTGCATCTCTCCTCTGTGTACATTACCAAAGTCAATCTTTCTACTAAAAGGCCAATTTGTAATTGTATCCTTTTGTTCTTGTGTATATGTAACTACTTCATTTGTAATGTTTTCGCTAGATGTTTTATCTACAATTACCTTAGGTTCAATACTTGCTGTTTCTGTGTTGTCGTATATTTCTTTTGATATTTTAAATGCTTCGTCAAAGTCAGTTGGTAACAACATCATATTGACAACTGTTTTAATTTTACTTTCGTTAATAACGTCTATAAAGTGTTGCGTGTTTGCGTATGCTTTATGATAGCTTAACATCATAGCATCAGTATAAGGAGCAATACGTTTAAAGTAATCAGGGTTTTGACTACCATTGCTTACAAATGTAAACTTATGTCCTTGTTCCTTAACACACTTTGCCATGTCTATAAAGTGTTTCCAATAAGTAGGCTCTCCGCCACTTATTCTAAAACATATATCTTTTTTTACTCTAAGATTTTTTATGAAACGTTCTACTGTTTTCCACTGTGGTTGTCCTGTGCTACCATTGTGTAGAATGTCTGGACAATACTCACAACGATAGTTACATTTATTAGATAGTGTCCAACTAACTAAAAACCAATCGTTTTTTGTAATGTCCTTATACGCGAGTTTCATAATATTTTTTTAAAATCTTCCAAGTGTGTGTATCATTCTCAACATGATGACATACACCTAATTTGTTTTTATTAATTTCGTGTGCTAAAGGATAGTCATTTCCATCTTTATCCATTCTATCACCAAAGAAGTATAAAGTATCATCTGAATTAAAGTCCTTTAGTATTTGGCTTTTATCTCCTCCCTTAGGAAATATATCCATTCCTGTTTCTCCGCCTACTACCGCTTGTAGCCTTGGAAAGGATTTGTTAAAGTCTCTTGCAATTAAATTACGTTCATTAGTTTCCTTATCATATACTACATAGTGGGCACGTTCTTCCATGGTTGCATGACGTCCTACTACACTAAAGTTAACCATGCCTGGTCTGTATTCAATATGGTTTCCAGTTCGTATTGGGTATTCACTTCTGTCTAAAGCATTTTCTAACCACTGGTGTGCTTCCTGAGGTAATATCCAATCACTGGTATGTACATTTTTATTTCCTTCATACACATCTGCACCACTACAATTATAAACACGTTGGGCTTTACCATAAAGACGACTGCCTATTTGTTCTACGGTCTTAGGTTTATCACTACCTGTAACAAGATACACATGATTGTTCTTACAAAAGTCTAAAAAGAATAAAGCAAACTCGTCATCAATTTTTGCTCTACTTGGTGTTAGTGTTCCGTCAATGTCAAATATAAACTTCTGCATCATAATAATTCCTTAAACTGTTCTACTGAATTTTCGCTCATGGTAGGAATGTAACTAGAATCCCTTGCTATATCTAATAACAATACTACCCTTGTATCCTTTCCTCTGTTAAAGGCAATATGCTGTTTGGTATCATCAAACAAGAAACCTTTGCCTCTTTCCCATACATACTTTTTACCTTCCACGATCAATGCACTATCTTCTGCTTCGTGTATACAAATATGTGCCTTGTAAATGTATTCTGCAAATCCTTTGTGTCCACTGTGCGGTGTTATCTCTACACCTGGACGTAATATGCTAAACATAGCACCTACAATTAAATCTTCATCAAGCAGATCCTTTATTGGAGTTTCAAACGCCTGCTTTCTAATAGTTTGACCATTCTTTGTGTAGGTAGCTTTTAAAGGAATAAAGTCCCAACTACCTTCGTATATTGTGCCATCTGGAAAAGTATAAGTGTTGTTTACTAATTGATCGTATGTTGCTTCAACATCTTCAAAACGTTCTACAAAACTGTTTACTACTGTATCTGGACTAACCACTGTAATTCTCCTCGACCCACCATCTCTTATCTAACTGTGCTAACGTTTCTGGTACTGCATCAAAGTACTCATCATCTGCATTTATAGGCACACAAAATCTAAAGTGGTAGCCGTGTTTTTTTGCTAAAAAGAAAGTTCCGTAATTTCCCACAACCTGATATCCTGCATTTAATAAATGCACTCTTGCACGTTGACAAATATCTTCTACCTTCTCCATATATTTGTTTTCTTCTAATACTTTTATATATTCAAGCATACATAGTATTCCTGACAAACAGAAGCTATAGGTATGTCCGTGTGCCCAGAAACTATCTTTAAGTTGGTCATGTATCTTATCACTATACATTGTAAGACCTAATGGAAAGAAGCCTCCTGTAATTGCTTTACCCATTACAAAAACATCTGGCTTTACAGGAAGTTTATCAAAGCCAAAGAAAGAACCTGTCTTACCTCCGCCCATAAAAACATCATCTATGATTATTATTACATCATGCTTTGTTCTTATTTGATTTATCTTTTCCCAAAACTCAAACCCATATGGATTTACAGATTTATAATGAGGACACGTTTCAATTATTATACAACTAACGTCCGACCAGTCTATATCTTCTTTTAGATCTGGTGATGTTTTTATTACTTCAGTGTATGGCTTCATGCCGTAGTAAGCACCTTCCAATCCTATGTCACCGCAGGATAATGTAAGTAATGTTGCTCCATGGTATGCGTCATCAAAGGAAACTATCTTGTTGCGTTTGTTTCCTTTTTTATTATGATAAGCATATGAAAGTTTTATTCCTACCTCAACAGCATCACTTCCTGATAATGTGTACACAGGTCTGTAACCATTACTCATTTCGTATAACTTATCTGCTAGTTCTAAATGAGGTCCGTTAAGAGTTGGTTCAAAGGCCTTGAATGCGTTGTCGCCTGGCTCAGGTTTATAATCTTTTAGCCTTGCACATACTTTATCTATTATACCGTGATCATCGTATGCTAAAGGAAATGCTGTATAATGTAATGTAGTATCAACAACTTTAGATCCGTGTCTAACAATACCAAACTTCCAATGTTCAGTATCTACTTCTACTTCATCTTGTTGTCCTAATATTAATCCTTTGTAACGCATTATATAAATTCTCCTAGTTCAGGAAACGTTTTCCTAAAATCTGTACCCCGCCTTTCGTCAGTAACTTTTAAATATTCTATTAGAGCAGGTAGCTTGTTACTCCAATCTTCTGCCATCATATATTTTATTAAACCTTGCCAACGTTGAGCACCAAACGGGTGTTGGTTAAATTCTAAATTAAATTTTTGTCTATCAATAAATGTTTCTAATTGAGCTTTTACCCAAAGTTTTGCATCTTCTGGCAACACTCTTACATTTAGATAACTTGGCAAGTAAACTAAATGTGTTCCTATAATACCTCCGCCAAACATAGATGGATTAATTTTACTAAAGCCTTGATCCATTTTCCATTCAGCTAGTTCATCTATGTAACCTGCATTGAGTAATTGTACTGCACAGGCAATATTAATTACTGTATTATCTCTTGTATTCTCATCTAACCTTCTTAGATTCTTTTCTATGTCTGCCCACTTACTAGGATAACGTATGTAATCATTACGTTCACCATAAGCATCTATGCTAAAGTTAAAACGTACTTCCTTAAAGTGTTCCCATAACTTAAATAATTTGTCTGGTAGTTCTAGTCCATTTGAATTATATCTTAGGTTACAGTCTTTGGCATATCCTTCTTCAACCATAAACTCTAATATCTTGTAATGCTCTGGTATTAGTAAAGGTTCACCACCTGCAAAATATAACTCTTGTATATTAAATGCTTGGTGTTTCATTGAATCTATAAAAGATCCTTTCTTATACCAAGTATAATCATATTGGTCGTCCCAACCTTGATCAGCAATCAAGTCTTTATCTTTGTACTTGGGATATTGTAGTTTCCATTCCTTGATCCAACTTGAACTATCATGTGGACTACACATAACGCATTTCAATTGGCATAGGTTACCTAAACGCAAATCAAAATAAGGAATGCTTACAGGTGCAGAACCATCTTCCTTTGTACTTGCAATAAGTTTATCAAAGTCTACACGTTTTTTCCATTCTTCTGTTTCCCATAGGCGTTTGCTACCCATTCCTTTTGCTTCTTCATTAAAACATTTTACGCAACTAGAAGGTATTTCTCCATTGAGCATTTGTAGTCTTGTTCTTCTCATGTGTTCACTGTTCCATACTTCTTCTATTGTATGGTCACGTAGGTTCATAGCAATACCGTCTTTCTTAACAAGTCCTGCTGTCTTAACATCTGATAAATCATCTAGTATGCCTGCACCACTGGCATTAGCAGTACAACAAACTCTAACTTCTCCGTTAGGTCGTGTTGCTAAATGTATCCACGGTAAAGGACAAAATGTTTTACTCATTTAATTGCTAATCCTACTTTCTCACCTATTTGTTTGTAATCTAATATCTTACCTGTTACTGTACAGTCTTTCATATTGTTATAATTAATTGCTTTTAATGTCATACAGTCACCTGTTGTTTGTGCAAGTACACCTACTGCACTATGACAGTCACCGTCTAAGAACTTCAATGCTGTACGTTCTGCTGATATGCAGTAAAAGGTATCCAAGTGATTTATTTGCCTTACTAGAGCTGTGTAAGGGCTCATAGTACGTGTCTGTATAGCGATAGCACCTTGTCCAACTGCTGGTAACATATGATCAAAGTCAAATGTATGTGCTATCATTTTTTCTAATCCTAATATTTCTAATCCTGCTCTTGCTAATACTATAGCATCATATTCTCCACTATGCAACTTCTTTATGCGTGTTGCAATATTTCCTCTTATATGTGTTGCTTTTAAGTGTTCATTGATTAGTTTAAGTTGTGCTATTCTTCTTGGACTTCCTGTACCTACCCTTGCGTTCGGAAAAAACTTACCTATGTAACAGTCTCTTGGATCATTACGTTTTAATACTCCTGCAAGTATTAATTCTTTAGGCATAACAGTTGGCAAGTCCTTTGTGCTGTGTACAGCAATATCAACGTTGCCATTATATAATTCATCTTCTATTTTGCTACAGAATACACCCTTGCCTCCAATATCAGCAATAACTTTATCTTCGTGAATATCTCCATCTGATTTGATTGGAATAATTTCTACAGTACAATCTAGCTGTTCTAGTTTTTTAGTAACTAGTTCTGCCATGTGCATTGATAGTTCACTTCCTCTGCAACCTAGTCTTACTTTCATCTTTCTTTCCTTCCAACCAACATAAACCTTTTGTACTTAGGTAATTCTAATTCTGCTTTTTCACTTACGTTTATTTTAGACTTCCATTCAAACTCTTTAAGATCCTTGCTACAGTTTACGTGTTCGTCTAGTTCAAAGTAGTTGTTACTTTGTAAAATAATTTGTGATCCACTAGGAACGTTATCTAACCACTTTTCATATTGTTCTTGAGTTACGTGTTCGCAACTTGTATTGATTACAAAGTAAGGCTCTCTTTGATATTCATACTCACACATATCAGCAGTAACACTTTCGAACTTGCCTTCCATCTCATAACGTTTATTCATTGTACTAGCAATCTCTTTACATTTAGGATCTATGTCAATACTAGTAATGTGTTTTATACCTAGTTCACTGTTAAACATCATACAAGCTAATACACCATTCCAGCCTCCATGTATTACGCAATCTGCATTTCTTATTGACTTATGTTTTTCAAGTGCTTCAATTAGCCACAGCTTACTTTTAATCTGACCGTCCCAGAAACTTTCAAGTGTGCGTTCCTTGTCTTCGCTGTTGCGTATTGCGTCCATCCAGAACTTTATATCGTGTATATCTATTTTCATAGTTCGTTTATTACCTGATCAAATAATTGTTCGCCTAGTATGTTATACAACAATACTCCTAAGAATATAAACCATAATAACCAAAACACAAAGTAACCTAACTTTGTCCAACCTAAGCCTAATACTTTGTATACCTTAGGCATAGGCAAATACTTTTCAAATAGTGTAGTAATATCCCATACAAATCTTAACATAAAGATCCACATCAATGCTCTAAAGTATTTGTTCTTTATATCAGACACTTTAAAATTTGCCTGTGCTTCTTTTACTTTTTTATCGTGTGCTTTATATTTTTCCCAAAGTGTTTTCATTTCATTAACAATGAGCTATAGGATCATGTGTTAGTGATTCCATTTGCTCTAACCTATTTTTAGGTTCCTTTCTTCTTACTTTTTCATTATATTCTAGTGCTTCTTTTAACAAAGTTAAATCCACTCCGTTTTGTTTTGCACTATAAATTATTGCTTGTATGTCCTTAGGAAAACAATGTCCGCCAAAGCCTCTTTCTTCTGTAACTTCTGTATGACTTGCGCCTATGCGTTTATCTTTTCCTATACCTTCAGCAACACTTTTATAATCTACTCCTGTAGCTTTACATAAATCATAAACTTGATTAAAGAAAGCAACTTTGTTTGCTAGAAAACTGTTGCGGAAATATTTTACAAGTATCAGTTCTTCTGCTGTACTGTAAAGATTAATTGTTACCTTGCCAAATACACTTACTAATATTGAACTCCAGAACTGTGTGTTTCCTTCTGCTAACATAAAGTATTCCGTGTTAGCTAAATCTTCTGTTGCTGTTTTATTTCTTAAGAACTCTGGACTAAATGTAATGTCATAGTCAGCAAAGTCGTCCTTAATTGCTTTCCAGCCTTCCAAACTTATTGTGCTTTTAATTAGTATAGGCACGTTTGGTACTCTGCTTATTACATCATACACAGAATTTACTAAACAAGCACCATTTTCAAGACTCGGTGTTGCTGTGCATATGATTACTGCATTTATATCTTTGCTTATATCTTTGAAACCTTTCCACGGATCGTATATTTCAACATCACACCAAGGTCTCAAATATGTTTCATGTGCTTTTCCTACTGTTCCGTATCCTGCTATTAGTATTTTCATGATCTCTCCACGAATTGTTCATTTAATTTGTCAAAACTTCCACATTGTTTTGAACATTCTTTTAGCCCTGTAGTATTCCAACATCCTGCAATCAAGTCAAAGTAGCCACTTGCAAAGATATCTTTCAAGCTAGTGTTGTTTAAGTTTGGCCATATCTTAATTTTATTCAAATAGTCTATACGATTCTCATGCGACGGTGGAAAAAATTGTTGATCTAACCAGCAACAAGGAGTAACAGTTCCTAATGCACTTACATATAACATACTATCCTTTACTGCTTTACAGTTTATGGTTGGTAATGTTTCTGCTGATGCTTGTTTTACCTTGCTAGTCATCTCTTTGCTTTTCTCTGATGGGTACAAAGTATCTATTTGTTGTCCTTGTTCATTTAACACAGTAAACTTACCGTCTTTGAAACGTGTAGTGTGCTTAACTGTAAAGTGTTTCATACCTAAACGTTTAGATAGTGCTTTACATTCTTCAATTTGATGTTCGTTATGCTTGAACACCAACATATCCCAACGTGCTTCTCCTCCTGCATCTACAAAAGTCATAACATTGTGTATAATCTTCTTCCAGTCTGTGTTAATTCTATATTTTGCGTGTGTGTCTGCTAGTCCATCTATTCCAAACACAACATTTACATTTAATCTTGCAAGTTCCTTCCACCATTT
>CEWA01036645.1_pt1 | contig 19050 bp, 6 predicted proteins | sample 530361 | NCBI WGS metagenome assembly CEWA01 (sample SAMEA2620000, study PRJEB7988) | marine metagenome | biome: marine biome (ENVO:00000447); feature: surface water layer (ENVO:00002042); material: "saline water (ENVO:00002010), including plankton (ENVO:xxxxxxxx)" | depth 5 m
GTTAAAGTGAACTATTTACTGCACCTGTAGGTGCTGTTTGAACTATTGCATCAAATGTACTTGCACCAATATTAAACTGACTATTAGGTGTATATGTATAAAGATTACTTGTAACTGTGCCTGTGACTTGTTCATCAGTAGGAGAACCTTGTTCGCCTACTTCGTCTTGGAACCCTGTACCTGTATCACTATCGTCAAATATAATTTCAAATATCATTTGGCTAGTGTTTGGTATCACTAGATTGATTTGATATTCGTTGTCATCATAAATTTGAGTAACTGGAACACCTCCTGGATTACCACCTGTAACACCGCCACCTTGTTTTGTATATAATCTAGTAGGACTGTTAAAAAATCCACCACTGGTTGTACTGGTTGTGCTTATAGCACCAAGTGAATATTCACTGCCTGTGCCGCCTGTTCCTAATGATTCTGTAAAATAGTTAGTTGCTTTTTTCCAAAAACGTATTTTACCCATTTCTGCAAGTATTCTATTCCAGTCCCAATCTTTACTGTTTGCTGTACCAGTTGTACCGCCTGTCAAACTAGCGTCAAAACGTATTTGTCCACCTGCATTAAAGTAATGATTACGTGCATTTGCACTACTCCAACTTACTGTAACTCTATGACCTATCCTATAACTAGCACCTGTACCCCACGCACTGCTTCTTGTGCTTGTTACAGTTGTGCTACTGGTTGTTAACATACCTGCTTCGTCAAAATTAGCAGCTGGAAATTCTGTTGTATCTCTATTAAACGATGTCAAATCGTTGACAAACAATTGAAAATCTGTTATATTGGCCCACTCAATTATATCGCCAACATCAACTCTATTCAATGCTATTCTTGTGTTATCTGTGCCAAACTGATGTATATGGCCAGCTTGTAAATCTTTCCAAATATTATATTGCTGTAAACTGGTAATCACATCGCTTACACCTGGTGTACTACCGCCAACAACTAATCCGCTTAAAAGATTTCTTCCGTACCCAAGATTTACATTACTTGTAGTAGGGCCAACAATTGGCGACATAAGATTATGAATACCATTATAGTCTGCTGCAAGTATTGGTGTTCCGACTGGCATTAAGACTCCTTACAAACTTTGTATTCTCGTAATTGTAGGGGTGACATTTTCAACATATGGTCCTGTTGCACGATATTCTGAAAGTACACTAGTTAGCTCTCCTCCTACTCTTTCGTCAGCTCCTCCAGAGCCATTAGCGTCATCTGTAAATTCTATTTTAAATTGTATTTGTTTTGCACTGTTTTCTTTGGCATAGATTATATAATCATTTTCAATATATACGCCGCTACCTGTTTTAGTATATATTACTTGATAAGAACTTGTCAAGTCATAATTACCAATAGCACTGCCAGTACCAACATTATTAGAACTTACAGTATCAAACGCATTAAATTTTATTGTTCCCATATTTGTGAGCATAGCTGCCCAGTCTGTTGTTTTTTGATAATTATCTTCCCCTGAACCAGGTAAGTTTACAATGCTTGCTGTAAATCTTAATTCGCCTCCTGCATTGAAAAATCCTCTACGATTATTTCCGTCTTGAAAAGTTACTGTGAATTCGTGAACAATTTGTTGAGGAGTAGCTGTACCGCCCCATAAATCTGTGCGTGAAACAGAGTCTTTTACTGCTGGGTCTGCTTGTGTAGAATCTACATTAAATTTTGCGTTTTCGCATATAGTTGTTAATGATTCATATGTTTGATAAGACTCTTCACCGATTGTGTGGAAAAATGACCCACCTGATGTATAAGTTCCCCAACTAACATCTCCTATAGGATTCGTTAAAGGTGTTCCTGAAGTTCTATCATAATTATTATATAATTCAAATTCAGTTGCACTTAAAACTTTTGCATATCCTGAGACTCCGTTAAGTTGTGTCATTCCGTTTACGCCAATAATATAATCTACCCACAAACCTTCAATCAACAAATGCTGTTCGTTAGTTTGTATTGTTATAACATTGTTATTGGAGGTGTTAATGTAAGCATTTGCAATAGTGATTTGTGTAGCATTATCTTTTACTTGTTTAATCAATGCTGTTGGTTCTGTACCAATTTGATGTGTTCTAATTTTAATTAGATCCGAGTATAAAGCATTCATTTCAGTGGCAAGGACTAAATTTTCTTGTGGAACTTGAGAAGAGCTAACCGCTTGATTATATCCACTAGTTCCTGAACCTACTCCTAAAAGATTACCAATTCTTGCTTGTAAAAAATTGTATCTTGCAGCAGAAATTATTTGATTTACCATATACTTTCACCTTTTATATACTTATGTCTTTAAGACACACTCAACTAATTTCTCGTCTTCACTGTCATTAGATTCTAATGCTACTCCAACAAGTGCGGTTGTTTGTACAGTGCCGCAAACACCATCTTCCCAAGCATATACTGCCTGACCTTTTTTAACTGGACCTTTAACACGCACCGGAAGTCTACCTTTTAAACCAATGTATTGACCTTCTGCTTCACTGTTCATCATTACAGCTGGATCAGTTGATACAACACCAATGCACATATCACTTGACTTTGCAGGAACTACTTCGCAACAATCATCTAATCCTACTGCTACTGCTGTGCCTGCTGGTAATTCTTCGTCACCTGTTGTATACTTTTCTGCTAAGTCAGCGTATCTAGCACGAGTTGCTGTACCTGTAAAAACATTCGCTACAAGATTACCATTTGAATCTCTAACTGCTACTGTGTCTGGATCACTTGTTACTGATCCTACACGATCATTTCCTCCAACAACAAGTGCATTAGCTTTTGTCGCTGTACCACTGAATGTTGTTGCGTGTACTGTGTTCCAACGTAAACTTGATGTACCAAGTTTGTATGCATTATCAATACCTGGTACAAGTGCAATATCTGTGCCATTTGTAAATCTTGCAATTTCCAGTAAGCCAGTACCCGAAGTATATGTTTGGAATTTTATTTCATCTCCAATAAGGTTTGATAGTGTTGCTTCATTACCGTTTGTAACGTGCATTTGGAAATCTAAACTATCACCAACTTTTATACCAGCATCGTCTTGAAAGTCTACAGATAAACCTGGTCCTACACTTCTAATAAATGAACTAGAATCTAATCCGTCAAATTTAAGAGCGTTACTTGCGCTTCCCCAAAAGTATGGTAAAACTGTATCATCATCTACACCTGTTACACCTGTACTTGGTGTTCTAATAAGTGTAATACCTTTTTTCACAGCTGGAAAATGTCCTGGAATATCATAATCGTCTAACGAAGCAGGCTGATTACTACTTGGTGTAAAAGCAACATCACTGGTCATAAAAATTGGATTATTATCAATTAATGCAATTATTACTGGTACTGTTACATCTGATGGCGAAGTTGCAACGTTTGTACTTAATAATTGTGTTGTACCAGATCCAGCAGCTTGTGGACCTACAAGAATAAATTCATTTGCACTAGTTCTTGCAAATAATTGATTTGTATTGCTGTTATACCAAAGGTCACCTTCAACAAGACCTGCTGGCTGTGAAGAACTTACTTCTGCACCACCTGCTGTTTTCCAAGTTGTTCCTGTATAGTATTTTAATTTATTTACAGAACTATCAAACCAAACTTGTCCGCTTAGTGCTTTGCTTGGACTAGTTGCTCCTGCAAAACTTTCTAGTAAAAACAAAAAGTTTTCGTTTTGCGCTTCACCATATCCACTATAGTTCTTACCAATTAATTTCAAGTCAGTTGTATTATCAACTGTACCGTCCTCAAGCGATAGTAGCTGTTCTCCGCTAAATCTGTTAATTATGTATGCCATCGTTGTTCCTCATATAGTATATTTATTTGTTTTATGGATACGCTGCTGTTGATACGTGTTCCCAAGTTCCGGCAACTACCCTAAATTTAATAGTATACCTTGTGACAGTGAATGTTGGTGCAATTGGAACAGGACTTACACTAAAGTCTTGTAACACACTAACGTTTTGTGTACCGCCGCTGTCAACAGCAGTAAAACTTTTATTTAATTGTCCATTTACATCAGCAGTATCAGTACCAGTTGGAGCAATTGAACTACCGTGTATAACAGCTTGTGTACCGCCTGGCAGTGTTACTGGATCAACTAGTGCTTCTAATACACCTAAAACATCATTGTTTATACCTGCTCCGTTGTTGATAGTAATTGTCATTCCAGTAACATCGATACCAAAAACCAATGTTTTTGCACCAATTTCAGTATCAACATATTGCTTTGTTGTAACTGCATCAGGGTCTGATTCTGTAAGTGCTGGATTTTCTGCAACAGCTCTTGGACTAATTGGTGTTTTTACACCTTGTATTTCAACTGGTGTGCCTACAATTTCAATCGGTCCGTTTGATGCTAATTCAATACCTGCTGTTGAGTTTGTGATTCTGTTTGAGTCAATATTAATATTATCAACTGTTATAGCTGCTAAACTACCGATATTTACTAGTCCAGGTGCATCTGTAACAGTTGCAGCTAGTGCTGTTCTAGTCAGCAACGGTGTGCCGTCCATCATATAAGCACCATTTACATCATCAATGTTTATGTTATCTTCAGTAGTCCAAGCTAGTGTGCCAATTCTATATGTCCATTTTATACTGCCGCCTGTGGTTTCAATTAATAAACCAGCATCGTCTATAAATTCACTTGAACTATCTAAAAGTGTGCTATCCTCTGGTAGTGCAAGTTGAATATTTTTGTCTGCTACTCTTAATGTTGTAACATCTTCGTTCACTACTGTACCTACACGTAAATTTCCAGTTACAAGTAAATCTCCAGCAACACGAGAATCACCTCCTACATCAAGTGTATAAGAAGGATTGTTATTTAAAATACCTAAACGTTTATTTGCTGCGTCCCAATATTGTGCAGAATATTCTGCGGTTGAATCTCTCAAACGTATTTCATAATTTTCATTTGTGTTGTTGTTAACAAACTGTATTGTTCCACCAGTGACTTTCATTTGGTGATTTGTGTTTGCACCAAAAATCAAACCATTATTACTGTTGATACGCAATCTACCTGCCATATCATCACCAGCAGCATCAGTTGCACTTATAAAGTCATTGATTCTAAACTCTGCTCCAAATTCATCAGTTATTGCAAGTGCTTTGTCTGCTATACCACCAAATATAAATGTGCTAAAATCTCTGTTTATATTCAAACCTAATTTTAAATCTGTGTAGCCTACTAACTCTAATCCAGGTGTAAAATTTTCTCTTGCTAATACTGCTAATGGTGTACCAGCTACATAAAATAGTACAATTACTTTATCTAAGCCAAAAGTGTCTTTTATAGTATCTACTTTTATTCCGCTTAGACCTTGTGTTTTTGTATATGACGGTCCTATTAATATCCAATCTGTTCCGTCCCAAAAATAAACTTGATTGTTTGCGCTGTTAATCCAAATATCGCCTACGACTTTTTCCAAAGGTGCAGTACCACTTACTACACTACTATCTGTGCTTCTAAATGTAGAGCCGTCATAAACCTTCAATCTGTCAGTAACTGTGTCAAACCAAACTTGTCCTTTGATAGGTTTTGATGGTGCAGATACATTTGCAAAACTTTCTAACAGTTTAATAAAATTTTCATTTAGTATTTCACCAAAGCCTTGATAATTTTTACCAATAAAAGTTAAGTCAGTTGTAGTATTATCAATTCTACCATCAATAAGTTCGGTTAAAAGTGTACCGTCAGTTTTGTTTAATCTATAACTCATATTATCTGCCCTGTGTAAATAATGTAATTCATTGCTACAAATGGATCAGTTGTATCTAAAGGAGTATTAGTTGCACCTGGTATGCCGCCTGTAACTGATATTTTACTACCGTTTGCTCCATCAGCTGCGCCTCCACCTGCGCTTGTATTAGAACCTGTTTGTGATGCAATAGTTGTAGTTGCATAAAATTGATCTCCTGTGTCACTATCAAGTGAATGAGTATGATCAGGTAAGTTAGATGTAGCAATAGTAGAAGTAGGATTACCACTTACACCGCCTATAGTGCCTGACCCTGATAAGATTCTATTGTTATTGTTAGACGGAACTCCTAGTAAGCCTACTGGATGTCTACCTGCTAAGTCAGGAACTCTAAATGTTCCGCCTCCAGCTGAACCATATGTTGTACCAATTATAGCAAACAATAAATTGTAAACAGTGTCTTGATAAGCATCACCATTACAAATTAACCATCCTGCCGGAGCAACACCGCCAGCAAATGCTGTAACAGTGCCAATTGGAATAGTTTGTATACTGCCAATGATATCACTTTGTGTTGTTTTATACAAGTCGCTACCTCTTGCAACTAAAAATTCATCTGTACCTACTATAGAACTAGGTAATGCACCTTTGTTAGTTACAAAAGTTGGATCAATTACACTATTTGCAAGTGTTTTAGTAAGTCCGCCTGTTTGTCCGTCAAATGTAAAACTATCTGCTGAAACTTCGCCTTCAAGTCTAAATGTAGTTGCGCTATTTAATTTGCCTGCACTTGTTGACGAACCTGTCAATGTCCCAGTTATAGCTAGACTACTACCTGCTTTTGGTTGAATAGAAGTTGTGTTAATTCTATTAGCATACAAATTATCATAATACAATGAAGAAGTACCTAAATTGTGTGTATTATCATTTTCAGGTATAATATTTTCTGCTGTAATATTGCTTGATACTGTTAATGTTCCGCCTATATGTGCATCTAATGCAACACCAATACCACCAGGTGTTGTAATAGAACCAGTAATACTACTTGACGAGTTTGTTGTATCAGTTGTTTTTATTGTTCCACTTGCTAACAAGTTACCTGTGACATCTAGTGATTCGGTAGGACTAGCATTGTTAATACCAATTTGATTTACAACAGCATCAGATTTAACTCTTATTGCAGGTGTTGATGTAATTGTTGTTCTTAAGTCTAATGTACCAGTACCAGAGTGTTCAATTACACTATCTGAATCTTCTACAAAAACACTTAACGTTTTTGTTTGTCCAAAATCTATTCCTCTATTATCACTTATTCTCAAAGGCGTATCAATTGTTTGCTTACCTGCTTCTGCATCATTCCTTACAAAACTTGTTCCAGGAACTGGCAAGTTATTAATAACCATATTGTTTGCTTTTTCAGCTGTACCATTGAGAACACTTGTTAGAGATCTGTTTAGGTTTATACCAATTTTAATAGGAAAGGTTGATGTGTATCCTGCAACATTTGCTTTAGGAGCAAATTCTTCATCACTTATAAGTGCAACAATAACATTTTCAGCATATATTGCTGTAAGTTTTTTAGCTGGTTGATCGTCTGCTCTGTCAACCTGTATTGAAATTGCACCAGTGATTTCTGCGCTGCTATAAGAAGGACCAACTAATACATATCCACTACCTGTGTAAATGTACATTTGACTGTTTTCTGTATCAACCCAAATATCGCCTACAGTGCTGTTATCAACAGCAGGTTGTACTGCTGATTTTTTTACACCTCCAGCAGATACCCACTGCGTTCCGTCATAAATTTTTAATTGATCTATACCAGCAGTTGTGTCATACCAAAGTTGTCCTTCTACAGGATTACCTGGAGGATTTGCATTAGCAAAGTTTTCTAACATTTGCAAAAAGTTTGTGTTTACACTACTACCGTAATCTGTTAGGTTTCTACCTATTAGGCCTAAACTTGTATCAGTATTAATACTGCTATCTTCAACAGTAATAGTACCTTTGTTTGCCTCATCTGTAAAAGGAATCTCATATGCCATTAGCTGTTACCTCCGCTAAGGCTTTGTACTCTTACAGTGTAGTCAATTTGAATCAATCTGTTTAATGATTTTTGTACTGGGTGGAAGATTACGTGTGTTATTAATCTTCCTGTACCGCTTGCACTATAACCTCTTAAACCTAGCTCATCAAATACAAATTGTTGTTCTGTATCTGCTGCTGTATCAAACGCATCTTGTCCGTCTGGCTCACCGTAATCAAGTAAAGCACTTACAACAACGTCAGTGTAATTTGTTCCACTAACGTGTCTAGTTTCAATTTTATTTCTAGTAGGATCAGTATTATTAACATTGTTTGCATCTACAACCTTGGTGTACGTTTGGTTGTATAAGCTTGCATTTGTTCCTGTTGAATTTGGAGTAAGGTATGTAATTATACCTGTGGGATCAACTATAGTTCCGCCATTACCAAAACTCATTTCACTAATAAACCCTTGACCAATATTGCCTAAACTTTCTGCAAGACTGATACTCATATTTTCATAGTGAATTGCATTGCGTTTATCTACAAACACAAAACCTGATTCAGGGTTATATATTTTTATATGTCCCTCTATGTGTACACCGTTATGTTCTTTTTCTATCATAATACTATCCTTATTGTATTTATCGGGCGAGCTTATATGTGCTATCTGTTAGGAATCTGCTTATAGTATTTTTACTACTTGCAAGACTTACTCCATCGTCATTCCAAATTTTACCAGTTTTTCTAATTATTCTTACTTCTGTATCAGCAAGAGGTGCAGTAACTAGTGTTAAAATGTTATTTTCAACAGTAAATTCTGCTGGAACTACTACATCTCCTCCTGGACTATCTTGATCTAAAGTGCTATCGTACTCATAATAATTATAGTCAATACCATCATTAGCATTAACAATTGGAGTGGCTTTTCTTAATCTAGTTCCAGCAACAAAAACATCAAACTCGTTTACACTATTTGGTGTCCAGTTAAGGTTAAATGTTGTTGAACTACCGTCACCTGTGAATGTTTGTGTGTATGTTGTATCTTGATACGGTATAGTTTCACTCACACCTTGATGGAATACTCTACTGTGTCTTGGATGCACGTCTTTTACACCAGTACCTAATGTTCCTCTTCTTAATTGTCTTAAAATATTTCCTTGTTTGATAAAATATTCTATTCTTTCGCCATTAATAAAAATTATTCCAGGTATAGCAAGTTCTCGATTTGGTTCGTCTAATCCATCTGAACTTTTTAGATTTATAGATAAATCATACCAATTTAAATCAGTTGCAAGTTCATATTCCATTGCACTATTAATGCGTTTGTAATGATATCTGTTTAACACATCTTTGAAAATTCTATATGCAAATTTTTTCTTACTTACATCTGCTGTGAAATAAAGTATTTCAATTCTATCATCTTTTATTGGCTGTTCACTTAGAATAATATATTCTCTATTATCAGACAGTGTATAATCTGCTTGCGAAGTTAAAAATTTACCATTTAAAAATACCCAAGCATATTCTGGACCCGGTATTTTCTTATCAAGTTTTATTTCGCCTTTGCTTAATAAATTTCTTGAAAGATAATTATCTGAACCTGCAGGAGCATTTTCATCTTCATAGGCAACACGTAAACTAAGTCTTTCAAACTCATTTGTGTCGTGATTAGAAAATACATATATTTTTACATCATCGTTAGGAATATCCTTAAGACTTAATCTATCACTTTCAACAATATTAATACTATCTATTTTAAATTGTGTACTATCATCTGCCCACAAACTAGGTGTGTCATCTTTATCTGCAAGTAACACTAAATCTCTAACGTATCCTTGTAATTTGATGGTTACTTCTGATCCAGACTTTGTGTATTCTTGCACAGTTGCTATCACACTAGTGCTGTCATTAAGCTCAAAGTTTATTTTTTCTAATGGAGCATACTCAAACAAAGTTGCTGCATTTGTTAATTTCACCACAGTGTCTACAAAAAAGTATTGACTATCGTTTAATAAGTAAACACGCATTATATCTCCGCTTTTACCTACTTCTCTAGTGGTTAATTCAATTCTTCCATCAATAGTGCTAAACACATAATTAACTGGATCAACTATTTGATCATTGATATAAATTAGTACATCGCTTTGTTTAATTAATGTTTGGTCAATAAACTGCCAGTTATCAATTTCATAAGTTCTTGCAGTTGTCAAAGTATGTTTTTTTACGTAACCTGCATCTAAGAAATCGTCTCCAACTTTAACTAAAATATTATGACTAAATGGTTTTTTGTTAAATGGTAACGGCACTGCGCCATTTACACCAAACGTGTGTGATCTGTTTGTAGTTACTGTTCTGTTAAATGTATCATCAATAGCAAGTTGACTGTATTGTTTTCCTGAACCTTTGTAAAGTGTGTACGTAATAATACTATTTGCCGGAGGCGTTTCTCCAAACACAATCATAATTTTATTTGCATTATCACCATATTCTGGTCCAGATGCATCTAATCCAAATGTTGTGCTAATTACACCATTTACACTAACTACTGCTGTGACGTTTTGTTCGAACTTATAATAAGTTACAAAATTGTTGGTTCTTCCATCACCAGTAAAAGTATCACTTTCTATAATATTAGACCCATTTGTACCAATTGTCAATAGTGAAAGATGCTTGCCTACTGGTAATAAACTACTATCGCTAATTCTTAATACGTTTTCAGCATAATCAATTTCATACTGTGAAGTATCTAAAACAACGTTGTCTAATTTTACAATTACACTATCTTCGTTTGAAGGTAAACTTTCAATATAATATTCTGCACTAACACCATCTGTTTGGAAATTTTGTACAGTAATTGCACCTTGTCCGTCACTCACACGTTCAAAAACTTGTAAGTCAAGTGTATCTAAAATCTGTCCTGGTACATTTTCTTCTGTGCCTTTACTTGTAGTAGGTGATACAAAATCATCGCCGTCAATAACAATATTTGCTGCATCAATACCTGTTGCTGTGCTAAATTGTCCTGCTACATTAGTTAAATCCCCACCGCTTATTTGTGTATCAAAAATAACACCACTAGGTGTAACTGCACCATCGCTAGTTTCTTTTCTAACAATAATAGTGTCACCATCTCTAGTAACAAGTAAATCTTCGTCTATTATAAATGTGCTTGTAATACCATCACCAACAATAGTTAACATTGTAGCAGTTTCGGGTGCTTCAGCTGTACCAAAATCTTCACTGTCAATTCTAGTTGGATCTACGTCAACGCCTGCTGTGCTTGCTTTGAAATATACATTGTATTTTATTCCAGCTTCAAATGGTTTGCTTACAGTAATAGATTGTGTGCTACCATCAAGTATAAAAACTTCATCTTCGTTGTTTGTGCTAAATCTATCAAATGGTGTTGATCCAAAGAAATCACCGTTGTTAAATCCCTGTGATGCGCCAAAACTAGCAGTGTCTATTTGAACACCTCCGTAGTCTACACCATCCATTAACTGTCCTAAATCTTTACCAAATTGTCCTGAGGTTGGATTATAGAAAAAGTTTATTCTATCAGATGCAGTTAAGTAATCAATATCTTTGTCGTATTCAATTACAATTGCATCATTAATTGCAGGTGCGTTTGTAAAAGTAATTTTACCATAATATCTTGGATAACTAGCAGTTGTATCTTTTACATTTGTTACTGTGTAATCATTTGATAGTTGTTCAACACCATTTACAGTAATTTTTGTATTTGCAGGTTTTACATTGATTGGCCATTTTAGAATATAATCAACTTGAGAACCTGTGCCTGTAAAATTCTGTGTAACATCTAAATCAGTAACAACATAAGCACCTGCTACACGATCAAACTTTATCAACATATGAGTTGCTCTTACTGGACCATTACCGATAATAGCAGTTGCTCTAGCTGGCTTAATTGTAGTACTATAATTTTGCTGTGTGCCTGCTGTTGTATTTGCTTGTCCTCCCATTCCACTATGATTAATACAGTAATAGTATAGTGTTGGAGCACCAGTTGGAACAGTAATTTCTGTATATGCACCTGGACTACCTGCTGTACCTACTTTGGTAACACCAGTTGTGTATTCTACTCCGCCGTCCCAAGTACCGTTTGCAGTAGTTGAAATTAATAGTTGATGGGTTGCATTAGAAGGATCACTCTGGTCGAATCTATAAGTTTGGCCTTCTAACAACGTAAGTATAGGACTTACATCTGCATATCCTTGGATATAATATTTGTTACCTGCACCATAGGTATTCGTGCCACTTGCAACAGTGACATTAAATTGGACTGTTGATGTTGAAACGTTTCCTTGATCTCCTTCAAAAGTTATATTAGGAGCTGTAATATATTTTAAGTTTGCAAAGTCAATTACTATACCTGTAACTCTGCCTTCGTTAATAGTAGTAGAACCAATCACTGTTGGACCACCGCCTCCACTCATAACTACTCTAGGTGCATTTGTCCATCCGCTGCCGCCGTCTGTGAGTACAACTTCTTTAACTTCAAAGCCAACATTATCAAACCAATTACGTTGTGGATATGTTGTAACAAATTCACTATAGTTTCTAATTTTGCTATCAACAACATTAGCAGTCTCTGAAACAATTTTTTGTGCGTTCAAATCGTAACGTGGAGGTAAATCAAAGTCAGTTACATTTGTTGCAGTTGGATCAATATTTTCATATGCACTTAAGAATTCTCTAATCTTTGTACTGTAAGGTTTTACTTCAGCAACATATTGATTATAACTTTCTAAACTATCACTCTTATATGTTGTTTTTTGTTCTAATGATCCAACATTGTGTTTTGCTTTTACAAATGCTGTTTTGAATATCCAATCAATATTAGGTTGTTCTGCAAGTGCATAACGTACACTACTAAAGAATAATTTATTCCATTCTACTTTGAGTTCATCAACGAATATAGATTTGTTTATTGTTTGTAAAATTATTCTAACTTCTTCTCCAGCATCTCTGTCATATAAAGCACTATCATAAACTGCTTTATCAAAACCAAATCTATCGTTGTTGTATAATAAACTACTAAACTCAATTGTGCCATTTTGTCTACCAATTGTTTCATAATTTACTGTATAATCAACTTCTAACTGATTGTCTATTTTTCTTAATAGCAACCAACCGCCGGAACCAATACTTTCAATTTTAACAATATCACCAAGGTTGTCTTCTAAACCACCTAATGCATAACTACCAGGAACCAAATAATCAATACTTGTTTCTTTGCTAAATCCTTCTGCGTACCAATCAATATATTTCCAGTACAAACTTGCATCGTAATTTTGATTGTTTATACGCACCCATTCTTTTTCAGTAGCGTTCCAAATATATGTTGCCCAAAATCCTAATAATGTTGTATCTGTTTTTATAAGTGCAGTAAAAGGTCTTACAGTAACAGTAGTTGTTGCTGGATTATAATTCTTTCCTTCATTTACAATATTTGCTTCAATAACTTGTCCTAAATTATTAATATATGTTTCTATTTCTGCACCCATACCAGAACCTGTAATAGTAACTTTTGGTCCTCTACGTTTAGTATCAGTTGAGCTGTTGTATGCAGGATCAATATATCCTCTACCTGGATTGGTAATTGTAATATTTGTTAATCTACCATCAACAATATCTACACTCAATGTAGCTTGTTGTATTTTACTTGTACCAATAAACCTTAAAAGAGTTTGATCATCTACAGTAGTATCAAATTCTCTTGAGACTGTTGTAGGTTGTGGATCTTTTGCAGACAATCCACTAATATCAAATTCATCAACAATGAGTTTTTTGCGTAATACAAGATTTATTCTTTCAATTACTTGCTTCAGTGCTTCAGTTTTGTTTACAAACATAGTTTGTAATGGATCATCTAAAATACCATAACGTCTTGCTACACTCAAAGTAGTAACAGGTAACAATGTTCTTTGTTCATCATATCCAACTAAACTATCAATCCATTTACCTACTAGTCTGTCGTTTGGTTGACTTGTAGATAGCCCTTCGGTTAATAAATTGTACTCCCTGTGCAAGTTATTAATTTTAACTTCATCTGTGTTGTAATATTCAAAGTGTAAAACAGTATCAGTATCTTTAATTAAATTAGTGCAATTGTAAACAGCAAAATTATCAGCACCAAACATTGCTAAGAATCTATAACCGTTTCCTGCAGGATCTTCAATAAGAGATGCAACAGCAGCAGCAGTGATATTTCTATTTTCGACAGCAGGTAAAACTTTAGTATTCTTTACCCAATAATAATACTTTGCAGAAAACAATCCACTTACAGGATCATAAACATTTTTTCTTACATAACGTGTGTTACCGTATCTTGTAGAACCACTAATACCATCTGCTAATCCTTCAGTAGTATCTGCCACAGCGTCCCATTCGTCTGGTAATAATGTGCTTGATACCCATTCGTAAATATCAATTGTATATCCTGGTATAATTTTATTCCAAGTATTACTACTATAATCACTATTTTTTTGATAAGGATTGTACCACTTAACTGCATTCAGATCCCAAAGAAGTTCTCCTACACGTTCTTCTCCCCAAGGATTGACAATACCTGTGTCTGTGTTTCCTATATTATAAACTGCTGGATCGTAATATAATTTATAATTTATTTCTCTTTCAGCAGCATTTGCAATTTTTCCTTGAATTGGATCAATAATATCTATATATGTGATTAAATCACTTGTAACACTATCATATAAAAATGCACCACGCATTTTTTCATAATCAATAAAATCTGTTGCTGCTCCTAGTGTATTCCAATTTGTTACATCTCTATCGTGACGTAAATCAAAAATTAAACCAAACTTGCTATCACCTGTATCTAATCCGTCAAAACCTAAATACAAATGATTATTTTGATAAACTACTTCAACATCATTAGCAGACGCTAAATCTCTTTGCAATGTTAAACCGTTGTCTACATAATACGATTCGTAATCTATAACTTCGCTGACTGTATAGATATCGTTTAAAAGTTCATATGTATAAGCTTGCGGTCTTCTTGTTGAAAAGTCGTATAACTTTGTAGAATTATTATCAAATGTAGTTTCATTTGTGTCAAATAATGTGCTACCAATATTAAGTCCATTAACACCTATAACACAAAGTTTGTTGTTACTAAATTCAACTTTATAACCAAATCTTTCATTTTTAGTTGCAGCAGGTGCTTGCAATGTTTGTGTATTTTCAAACTGTTGAGTACTAGTGTTGTATTTGTATATGTAAACAATACCTTTGTCAATGCCTAAATCATCTGTTGTTACTATATCTTCTAAATTAGCACCTACTGCGATATAACTTCCATCATCACTTAGTGCTACACTTGCACCCCAAGAAACATTAGTGCTAGGAGATGTTATTGCTTCATAGAAAGCATATCTACCCTCTTGCAATCTATAAACATTAACTTGGAATTCATTTGTTGAATTGTTGAACGCTGTGAAAGATAGCACTTCTCCATTTGTGCTTACACCAATATTTTTACCAGCACTGGTTGTATTGTTAAATGCTGTGCTATCAGTGTCGCCTTGTATTGTACTTGCATATGGCAAATATCCAAAACGGTCAATATTTACATCAATGCTTTCCCATAATGCTATGTCAGTAGGACCGTTGCCACCTTTTGGAATGTCAACTTTTGCCTTGTACAATTGACCTTCTTCTTGTACAATAGCCCCTGTAACATAAGAATGAAAGTTGTCCCAGTCACCTCTAAATGTAGGATCAATTGTTCCTCTGAATTCCATTTGAGCAAAAGTAGTATCAAACATATATACTCTGCCGTTATTGCCTTCGCTGCGAACATAAAGTTTATATGTTTCGTCTGTTGTAAATGCACTTTCTAAACCAATACCAAATTTTTCGTCTGCTGTAGGTTCATTTGAAACAAATTGTTCAAGTAAAAAATAAGTGTTATCTAGTTGTTTTTTGTAAACATAAACACAACCTTGATTGTTTAATCCGCTTACGTAGCCCTCATCATCTGCAGGTATTTTGTAAACTTGTTCCCAATCTCTGCTGTTTGTGTTAATACTACTGCTATCATCGTCGGTGGCTCTTTTTGCTCTCCATAGAGTGCCTCTATCGCTTACAATATCATCCTTAACAATGTTAAATGTTGATTCAGCTTCTCCTCTGTATCTTGTTTTTACATTGTTAGCAAGTGGTGCTGCAACAAACATAAACTGTCCGTCATTTGAAAACTTTATTTTTTGACCAAACCCACTAGCATTATCGTGGAAGCCTGGAGTCATTTCAATTTCTTGTATAAAATTTAAATCTTGCGATTCGCTTGATCTAGTGTATATAAACACTTTTTCATCATCAGGTCTACCAACTGCAAAAATGCTGTTAACATCGTTAACTGCAAAACTACTTGCAAAACCGCCATCTCCGCTTTCAACGTTGAATAATTCTTGTTTTTTGTTAAAAATTTTGTTGTTTTTAAACACACCAAACTTATCATTTGCTACGTTGTCTATCCAGATAGTGTTGTTTTCATTCAGCCCAAATTTATTAATGTCTGCATTTACACTAGTAGGAGTATCATAACGCTTTGATAATAATTTTGTAACAATGCCAGCAGTGCTATCTCTTAAATCTAAACTTTCCTCTGGATATGTAATGTCTGCAACAACACTTACAAGTGTGCTAGAAATACTGCTTACTTTATAAAAACCATCAACTAGATCATTTACAAATTGCACACCAAATATTTCGCCTACTTGAAGGTCAGGTATAGAATCAAATCTTAAATCAAATCCTGTTGAAGTTTTTGTATATGTTTCTACTCTGTTTGGTATTGTAATATGTTGATAAATGTTCCAACTATTTCTTTCTGATGTAACCCAAATTATGTCGTCAACTGCAACATTAGAAATATCTAATTCTAAAATATCATCTGGAGTTTTTGCAAGAAAATCAACTTGATCTAAACTAACATATCCAGCAGTTTTTGCAAACTCTTCTGTGCTGTATTTTTTTGGAAATGGAGTTTTTGTGTAACCTTGTGGTTTGATATAAACTTTTGATTCTGGAATTTCATATACTAAATCTGTTCTGTTATTATTAACAGCATCTACTAATTCAATAATTTGAGGCTCTATTCTAAATTTAGTTTCATCTAATTTATATTCTAATTCATCAAACGTATCAGTAGCACCATACTGTGCATTTCTTATTGCCCATTCTTCATAAAACTCTAAACTTTCTTGATCGGCACTTCCTAGTTTATCAAAGAATTTAGTTAAACTGTTTAATGTACCTTTTTCTTGTATAAAGCCTTGATAAAATTTATATTGACTTATATCATCTTCTATTATATTATCTAAGTATTCTCTCTTTTGATAACCAATCAAATGTTGTGCTAAACGCTGTTGTTCGCTGTCAAAGTTATCTGTATCTAAATCATAAAAGTCAGCAAATTGATTTACTTTATAATCAAAGTTAGTTTTCAAGCCGCTCTGTGGTTTTCCATCTAATCTATTCCATTGACTACTATCAAATACAGATTGTCCGCTAATAAATGTATTTGCAGAATAATAAAATTCTTTATACTTAACTAGATCACCAAGTGCATAATCTTGCCATTGTTCCCATTCAGTTATATTTGCTTGATCATAAATGAAGCCTGGAATATCTAAATTACCATTCCAATTGTCTGTTCTATATCCTACAACTTTTATACGCTCTTGTCTATAACCACTTGAAGGATTATATATTGTATCATTAAACACTGTGCTGTTATCAATGACTACACTGTGATCTTTTTGTATTAGGCCTAGTTTTGCAAAGTAAATTGCACTGTCACCACTAGCAGGTAGTATTTCAACACTGTTTCCAGCATCTCTACTTATACTAATACTAATATCTTTAACAGCAGTACCATCTAAATTTAATATTTTATAATTAAAAATATTTTCTTGCACATTATCTATTACAAAATAGTCTTTGCTAAAATTAAGACTATTAGCAGATGGACTTAATGTTATGATTGTACCAACTGCCCAATTTTGTGTTGTATAAAATAAAAATTCTTTTATACTTAAAGTCCAGTTTTCTACAGCCTCGGTTTCTTTGTTGAAATAATCAAAAACAAATCCTTGCTTTTTTAAATAATCTTCATATCCTTGTATAAAGTCTACAACTTCTTGAGCAGTAGATAAAACCGTTCCATAATCTAATGTAGCAGTTATATTGCTGAAATTTTTTCTAAGTGTAGCAGAAGCGCCGCCAATAATTGGTAAGTCACGTAATGGTGTATAAAAACTATTATCAAAAACTTCTGTTGTTGTATGACTTACATTTACTCTATAAAATGTGTTTTCATATCTAACAATCTTTCCTGCAATGTATTGTTTGTCTTCAGTCCAGTTTAAAAAGCTTTCACTTATGCCACCTACATTAATACTAATGTCATTACTCGATAACACAGGTGTACTATATGTAAAAACTGGATTTTCTTTATCGTATCCACTTATCTTAAATCCATTAGAACGCTTTTCAATTATCACGCCACTGTATGTTACAGTTGTAAGAGGCGAACTTTGTATTAAGTCTATTTTATAATTTTCAAAAGGAACAAAAACATTTCCTTTGTTACTAGGATTTTTACTATCAAGTACAAGTTTTAATTTTTCTTTGTCTGCAAAACCACCAAGTTTGAAAGCAATTTTTTGTTTCAAGTTTCTAAGCTTAGTGGTAAAGTTGCTGTACTGAGTTGTAATATCGCTAGACATATAGTCGTATATGTAATTGTTAAAACCTGCTGTTAGAATATTCTGTTCATTAACTATTGTGTTTGTAAACAGAAGATTAGATAATTTTATACGCTCGCTTGTAACACCGTTGTACACAAGTTGTCCAACTAAGTTTCTACTCATTCTTGATCTATCAAAACCAACACCTAAAATTTGAGCTGGTCTATTAATCATAATTGCTTTTAATAAAGCAAACGGATATTCGCTGCTGCGTCTCCAAGCAGTTTCTGCTGGTGTATGATCGCCAAATTTAAATGGCTGTCCATTTTGTACACCAAAACTAAATTCGTTAACATATCCACTGTCAAGAGGACTAAGAATATTTCCACTTTGATCTACAGGAATATGTTTTGTCAAACCAGGACGTATAAATCTTTTATCTGTACGTATTAAGTCTGAAGATCTTATAATACCCTTTTCTAAATCTTCCCACAAAACTTTATTATCACTTGTGTATGGAGCAGGGCCGTACTTGCTTTCCCACCAAGTAGGTTGAACAGCAAACCCTA